>ENA-ORUM01001202-ORUM01001202.1-human-gut-metagenome-genome-assembly--contig:-NODE-1202-length-22792-cov-3.476580_pt1 | contig 22792 bp, 17 predicted proteins | sample MGYA00242083_ERZ509217 | MGnify/ENA primary metagenome ERZ509217 (study PRJEB26280, sample SAMEA2338831) | human gut metagenome | biome: human gut; feature: human-associated habitat; material: faeces...
AGCAACTCTTGCCATTGCAAGGTACATTCCTACTTCAGAGCATTCTCCTGCGAAGTTTGCACGAAGATCTGCAAGAATATCTTCGCTGACACCCTGTGCAACACCTACAACGTGCTCAGCAGCCCATACTTTGTCTCCTTCCTGCTCTTTAAACTTGGAAGCTGGTGCGTGACAGACTGGACATTCAGCCGGTGCAGCATCTCCTTCGTAAACATAACCACATACTGTACATACAAATTTTTTCATAATGATAATCTCCTTTTTCTTATTAATTTTTTTATAACTTAAGACTTCCTAATGCAGTCACTGCATTCTCCATAAAACAAAGTGGAACTTGAAGTGATGATTCCATCGAAATTCTCCCCGGCCAGCCGGTTCACTTCTTCAATACTCTTCATATCCAGTTCCAGATCCAGTAACCGTCCACAGCTTGTACAGAGAAAATGATTGTGGGGAATAACATTCCCGTCAAATCGATCTCCGCCGTCAGGTGTAGGGATCTTGATCGCTTCGCCGATATCTGTCAGCAGATTCAAATTCCGGTAAACAGTACCAAGACTGATATTAGGAAAATCCTCTTTGACATGCAGATAAACAGTGTAGGCAGTGGGATGCTCTTTTGTCGAAGCGAGATAATGCTTGATAGCTTCTCGTTGTCGGCTATATTTAATTGCAGTCATAGATTCACCTCTTTCTAAAATTGAATCAATAACGATAACGATTACTGTAATTAGAATATAACTTATATTTTTAAAATTGTCAAGAGAAAAAATAAGTTTTTTTTATTTCTCCTGACAAAATATTACAAAATAATTAACAAAAAGGACGTTAAGATTAATAAAAAAGGGGAATAATTACAAATGGTGGAGGGTGATAATTATGAAAAAACTATTAAAACGGTTGACACATCTATGGTTGATTGATAAAATTACGGCGTAACAAAAATTAACAATTATGTAACAATTAAAACTTCCCACAAAAGATAAGGCTGGAAATAAAGGAGGTTTTATATGAGTAACATGCGGATAAAGCATAAGCTTATCATGTCAATGATGGCAGGGATGATCATAATTCCGGGGAGTGTAGTCAGAACACAGGCGGCAGAAACTGATGACAGTGAGAAGAGTCTGGTTCCGGTTACAGGAATTGAAAACATTTTGGAAGCATCATATCAGACAGAAATAAAGAACAATATCAATCTGTATCTGGTGCCGACAGAAGAGGGAGAGTATTTGAATATAGCGTTTTCTAATACGGGGGATTATACCTATATTAGAAGCGAAGCAGATGAAAACAGTGAATGGGTTGGAAAGTTATATTCTGATTCAGCGGCAGTTGTGTTGGAATATCTGGATGGATGGACAAAGATCCGGTCGGGAAATGCAGAGGGGTATGTTCCGACGGAAACATTGTTCACAGGGGAGGAAGCCCGTTCGAGATCAGATGAGTATACAAATGAGAATGTAACAGTCACAGCAGATTGTCTGAATGTCAGAGAGGGACATGGGACGGATACTACCGTATTAACCCAGATTAATCAGGGAGAAGAATATCTTGTGACAGAAGATCCTGTAGAGGGCTGGTATCCGATACAGGTCGGTGAAGTTAATGGCTGGGTGTGCGGTGATTATGTTACAGAGGAAAGTTCTTATTCTTACGGGGAGACAAAAGAGGAAGAACAAAAACGAATGGAAGCAGAAGAAGCTGCGGCTGCGGAGGCGGAAGCAGAAGCCCAGGCTGCAGAAGCGGCGGCTCAGTCAGTTGCGTCAGGGCAGGAAGTTATTGATTATGCCTGTCAGTTTATTGGGAATCCATATGTGTGGGGCGGTACAAGTTTAACAGATGGAGCAGATTGTTCGGGATTTGTCCAGTCTGTGTATGCACATTTTGGTATAAGTCTTCCACGAACTTCTTATGAACAGCGAAGTGCGGGATATGAAGTGAGTTATGAAGACGCACAGCCGGGGGATCTTATCTTATATGAAGGACATGTTGGTCTATATATAGGAAATGATCAGATTGTAAATGCAATGAACGAAGATCAGGGAATTGGTATCAGCAGTGCAACGTATACAAATATCGTGGCTGTCAGACGGATTTATTAAAGAATAATAGAAAGAAAACAATGCATTGTCCAGAATATGTATGGGAAATGAAAGATTTGACTGTAAATTCTAAAATCGGTATTTCCCAAGAAAAATATACGGATAGTCAAAATGCACAAAATATGACAAGAATATTCAAAATAGCAAAAAAATGAAAAAAAGTAGTTTTTAACTTATCAACATTGAAAAATCGAAAAAATGAGGAAAAATAAAAGATTTCCTGAAAGTTATCCACATTATCAACAAAGAAAGATGTGAATAGTGTGGATAACTTTTGGAAATAAAAAGAACATTCGTTTTGGTTATTGTTATGAAAATGACGATTTGTCGAAAAAAAAAAGAAAACTGATTGACTTTTGAGTAGTGTGATAAACGGAAAAAGTTGTATGAAAATTTCAGAAAATTTCATGGAATGATAATGAAAATAAGGTTGCTAAATCATAGATCAGGGATTATAATAAAAATTACTGTTCAAGGGTGACAGAAATTAATTGAAAATAGAAATATGTAAGGAGGAAACAGTGATGGCAATTTCTAAAAGCACAACAATTGGCGAACTTCTGGTAACATTTCCAGAGTCAGCTCCGATTTTGATGGAGATTGGTATGCATTGTCTTGGATGCCCGTCATCTCAGATGGAGTCTCTTGAGGAAGCAGCTATGGTTCATGGAATTGATGCAGATCTGCTTGTAGAGAAGATCAATGCAGCAATGGCAGCCGCTGGTAAATAATTAAGAGAAAAGATATACAAGAAGCTGTTGTGCTCTCAAAAAAGAGTATGGCAGCTTTTTTATATATTAGGAAAGTGCTTTCCTAATATATAAAAAACGCTCCGCTAAGGATGCGCACTGCGGCGTACAATGTAGATGTCGCAAGCGACCGCCGCAGGCGCAAGAATGTGCAAGGCACATTCTTTGTTATACGTACAGAGCCAGGCAATTAAAGACAGACTGTGTTACCTCGTGCTTGCACGAAAGTACTACAGTCTGTCTTTAATTATGTGGCGGATACGCCACAGCGATGAAATGCGTAGCATTTTAGAGCTGCCTGGAAAAATCTGACAAGCTGTGTCAGATTTACGCAACAAAAAAACATCCCACAGCGCGAAATCTGTGAGATGTTCTTCATAACTCCCCCTGTTGGACTTGAACCAACGACACTTCGGTTAACAGCCGAATGCTCTACCGACTGAGCTAAGGAGGAATATTTCCTTGTCTTATCGACGAAAAATATATTATCATATTTAAATGGTCTTTGCAAGAGAAAATTTTAAAAAATGTAAAAAATCTTAAAGAAATCTAATTTTATCTCTTTCAAGTCATAATCAGAAATCCAGAGACATACATATATTAGACAGGAGGGCAGATATAAAATATATCGACAGTACTTCCTGAAAGGTAACAATTCAATTTAAGACAGGAGAGGGCAAAATGCGAAGAAAGCTGAGAAGACATTTTGCATTTCTGATGGCGGTACTGATGATGCTGTCGTTGATGGGGGTTCAGGTACTGGCAGAAGGTGTACAAGTTGAGGCTGTACAAACCACAGAGGGAACAGATTGTACCGTGCTCCCGGAAGAAACAGATGCGGAAGAGACTTCCCGATCAGAAATGCAGAAACCAGACGCAAAAGAATCTCCCCCTGAGTCTGGAATAGTAACAGAGGAAGGGAAAAGTACCGATTCAGAGAAAATTTCAGTTGCTCTTAAAGATGAGATTCTTACAAAAGGTTCTCTGACAGCAGATGTTAGTGGAACAACAGAATCAGATCAGATTGCTTATCAGTGGCAGGTAAGTGAAAACGGTCAATGGAAAGACATTGAGGATACAGCGACCGTGGATAGTAGAAAGCAATCCTATGAAGTTGCAAGAGATGGTGCACAGAAGACATTTCGTGTGAAAGTGACAGTAAATGAGGCGGTGACAGTTTATTCTTCCGAATACAAGGTGAATTATTATGACAAGCTTCAGAATGGAAGTTTTGAGACGCCAAAAGTATCTGATGCAGGAACACTGACTTATAAGAATGCACATTTTATCCAGGTAGCAAATGGAACGAATGATTTATATTGGAAAACAACAGCGAAAGGTGCATATTTTGGCTCTGGAACTCAGAGAGATTATTATATCGAGATTGCAGATGGAAGCCGAAGTTATTATGGAAATACGGTTAATGATCCAAAACCGGTTTATAACATCAGCAGTGCGGCACAGGGAAATCAGTTCGCAGAATTAAACTGTGAGGAACCAGGGGCTCTTTATCAGGATGTTTTGACAGAACCAGGGACAGTTCTTCACTGGGGATTGGAACATGCCGGACGCTGGGGAACAGACACGATGGCGGTTATCATCAGTGATACGAAATCAATGAGTTCTGATTGGAATCCGGCAGGATCTGGATTTGATCAGAGTAATCCTGATGTGCAGGCGGTATTGTCAGATAAAACTGGGAAATGGACTTATCACTATGGAGATTATACAGTTCCGGCAGGGCAATATGTTACTCGATTTTATTTTGTGGCAGTAGCGGCAGCAAATGGAAATCTGTCAAATGGAAACCTGCTCGATAACATTTCTTTTGGAAAGGATCTCCCAAACCCACCGGCCAAAACAGGTAATCTGATAATCACAAAGCAGGTGGAAGGAATTGCAGCAAGTCAGATTCCGGACGAGTCCTTTACATTTCAGATAAAACGGGGAGAAGAAGTGATCGAAGAAGTGAAGCTTCCGCAAAATGGTCAGTGGAGTGCATCGCTCCAGGCGGTTGAACCTGGGGAATATACAGTGACGGAGATTGCTCAGGAACAGAATAACTATAGGCTGGAGCATACCTTTTATCTCGTGGGACAGGAAAGTCAGGCAGAGGGGATGACAGCACGAATTGATATAACGAAGGAGCAGACGGCAACAGTAACTTATACGAATCAGTATCAACCGCTTATGGTTGTTCCGACAGGAGTAGAGAACAGGGTGCTTCCTACAATCCTGATAGAAACAATAGGCATAACAGGAGGAGCAGTTTTTCTGTTTCTTCGAAGAAAGAGGAAAGAAACAGATTCATGAAATTAAAAGGAGAGATTCATCTTTTTCTGATTCGTCTTGCATTTCTTCTGGTGTTTCTGTGGGTTTTATTCGGGCTGTTGTTTGGGATTACAACCATGAAAAACAATGACATGTCGCCACGCATCAGTGCGGGAGATCTGCTCTTTTATTATCGACTGGAAAAACCGAAAAGCGGGGATGTGGTGGTTCTTCAGAAAGCAGGAGAGAAATATGTGGGCAGAGTGATCGCAGCCGGCGGCGATACAGTAGAGATTACAGAGGACGAAAAGGTAAAGATCAATGGAAGTAAGATTGTGGAAAATGATATTTTCTATGATACACCGCAATACGAAAGTGACACGGTCTATCCACTGACGCTGAATAGCGGAGAATATTTTATTCTGGGAGATCAACGGGGAAATGCAAAAGACAGTCGGTATTTTGGAGCTGTGAAGGACAAGGAGATAAAAGGCAGAGTAATTACGGTGCTCCGCCGGTCAGATATCTGAAACCCGGAAATCAGAGTAAAAAGTGAGGTAGAGATTATGAATAAGAAAACAGCAGGACGTATTTCAGCAATGGCAATGGCGAGCATGATGATGATGTCAGTTTGTGTGGTAAATGCGTCAGCCGAGGAAAATGAACCGATCACACAGCTGAATTTGAAGAAAACGGTGACAACGGATGGAAATACATACCAGCCAAATACATCATTTTCGTTTCATGTGGAGAATGGTGAAGCAGCAGAAAATTGGAGAGATAATGTAGTATATGCCGGAGTGACAGGTGGAATCACGGCCTCTCAGACAATCGGATTCCAGCCATCAGGAGAAGATACACTGGCAGCAGCTTACAGCAAGAATGCAACATTGGAAATTAATGCAGAGGTATTTGAACATGCTGGTGTTTATCATTATGTTGTGACTGAAGATGCAGGCTCTTATGAAGGAATCGATTATGATACAGCAGGCAGAGATGTTTATCTTTTTGTATATAACGGAGCAGATGGAGCACTTTATGTTGGAAATGTAATTACAGAAAATAATGGTGAAAAAGGTGATCTTGAATTTATCAATGATTATGGTGCAGAAAATGATACAACGCATGATGTGACGATCAAAAAAACGATCACAGGTAATCAGGGAGTTAAAAATAAATCCTTCGAATTCAAGGTTGCGGTGAATGGTGGACAGGGAGAACTCTACAAAGTTGTAGTGAAGAAAAATGCAAATGCACAGGCACTTACAGAATACATCACAAGCAATGAAGCAGAAATTTCTTATCAGATTTCTGATACAGGTTCAATTACAATTTATGGATTGACAGAATCTGATAAATACACGGTGACAGAGACCGATGCGAATAAAGATGGATATACTACTACGATTGATGGAGAAACAACTGCGACCGGAACAAAGACAGGAACTACAAAAGAAGATGGTACAGTAGTTCAGTATGTGAATGAGAAAGATGCGGCTGTAGTAACAGGCGTTGCAAAGAAATACACACCATACGTATTACTTGTGGGTGCGGCAGGCGCATTTGGATCAGTTTTCTTTCGTAGAAAAAGAGCATGATAAACGAAACGACAGAAGGTCAGGAGGCAGGGGAGCAGAGGGAAGAGCTGTTTTTTAAAGTTATAGAAGCGGGAAATAAGATATTGGAAATTCTGGCAGCGCTCTTTATTATTCTTATGCTTCTTTATGGTGCATATTCATTATGGGATACCTGCCAGATCAACCGACGTGCGTTTATCAGTGGAGAATTGATGAAATATAAACCTGCAGGGAAAACGGATGAAAGTCCGTCCCTGCAGGAACTTCAGAAAATCAATCCGGATGTGTGTGCCTGGCTGACGGTAGACGGAACAAAGATTGATTATCCGGTTGTGCAGGGAGAAACAAATCTGGAATATATCAATCAGGATATTTATGGAGAATTTGCTCTTTCAGGAAGTATTTTTCTGGATAGCAGAAATGACAGAAAATTTATTGACAGTTACAGTTTATTATATGGTCACCATATGGATAATGGCGCAATGTTTGGGGATGTGATGAATTATAAAGAAAAGGAGTATTTTGAATCGCACAAAACAGGTACGCTATATTTGAATGAACAGTTAGAAAAAATCCAGTGGTTCGCCTGTGTGGAGACGGATGCGTATGATGAAGTTATTTATAATCCGCAAGATTATAAGAAAGAGAATCTGGAAGAACTGATGGAATATATAAAGGCACATGCAGTGCAGTATCGTCTTCCTGAGAAAAAAGGAAAAGAGGGGTGGAACAGGATTATTGGCTTATCTACTTGTTCTAACGATCAGACGAATGGAAGAGTAATACTTTATGGATTTTTATATGATATTACTGTTCACTCCCGTGTCAATCACTCCGCTGATTGACACGGAGGATGCGTGTTTTGACTTGAATGCATCTCGCCCCATCGCCAAAGGCGATTTAAAATGGCGAGATGCGTTGCTGGTCGCACATCGTGTGAACAGTAATAGGGACAGGTAGATAAAGAATGATGTAGCGCAACGTCGTTGCATATTTGTCTGTTGAATGTTAAAATGTGAATGTCATTCAGATTCAGGTCAAAGCTAGAAAAAGAGCGAAAATGGATTTGGATAATTTCGAAAATCAGGGAAATAAAGGCAGGCAGTATACAATGACGATAAAAGAGATTGCGCAGATGGCCGGGGTGTCCAGCGCAGCAGTATCAAGATATTTGAATGGCGGATATGTGAGTGAACAGAAAAAGGAGCAGATCCGTAAAGTGATTGAGAAGACGGGATATCAGCCGTCTACTCAGGCAAGAATCCTAAGAACCGGACGCGCACATCTGGTTGGTGTGGTGGCTCCGAAGATCAATTCAGAATCAATCAGCCGGATCACAGCGGGAATTGAACAGGTTCTTTCGGCAAGAGGGTACCAGATGCTTCTTGCAAGCACGGATAATCAGCCAAAGAATGAGCTGACTTATCTGAGAATCTTTGAAAGTTATCCGGTAGATGGAATTGTACTGATCGGTACAGTGCTTACAGACGAGCATCGGAGATTTTTAAAAGGATCAAAGGTTCCGGTTGTGGTTGTGGGACAGGAGACAAAAATGGCGAGCTGTATCTATCATGATGATTTTGGTGCGGGAAGAGCAATGGGACAAGAAGTTGCGGTGAAAGCACTGAAGCGGAATGGTGGAAGACCTGAAGATTGCAAGATTGCATATATTGGTGTTACTCGTGAAGATAAGGCAGCAGGTGCTGCCAGAGAAGACGGGTTCCGCAAGGGACTTCAGGAAGCAGGGATTACTTTCGATGACCATCGGTACAGACGTGAATCAGAATTTACAATGAGCGGCGGATATGAAGCAGTAGTGGATTTGTTGAGTGAAGAAAATGGAATCGATATCATATCATGCGCAACAGATACGATTGCAGCAGGAGCAATCGAGGCATTGATCGCACAGAGTAAAAAGGCGGTTCCGGAGTCGGTTCAGAATTCTGGTGCAAGGATGCTACACATTTTGGAACAGTCTGGTATCTGTGTCACAGGATTTGGTGATAATCAGATGTTAAGGGCTGTGACAGGCGGTATTCCAACGGTTCATTTCGGGTATAAAACGAGTGGAATCAAGGGGGCAGAGCTCTTACTTGAACAGATTGAAGAGAAAAATCCGGTGCCGGTGCATATGAAGCTGGGATTCCAGATCGTGAATAGATTTGAATGAATGTAACTAAGAGTATAGTGCAAGTTAAACAAAACAGAAGAATCAGAATTAGTAAAAATGCCATCTTTACAAATGGCATTTTTTTATTTAATATAAAATCATAAGATGTGAAAACGATTACACATAAAACATAGAAGGAAGGGAGAGTAATCATGGATTACAGGAAAACAGCCCAGGAGATTCTGGGATATGTAGGTGGAAGTAAGAATATTGTATCCGCAGCGCACTGCGCAACGCGTCTTCGTCTTGTTATCGCAGATAATAGTAAGGCAGATAAAGAGGCAATAGAGAATGTGGATGGAGTAAAGGGAGTATTTGAGGCATCTGGACAGCTTCAGATTATTCTTGGAACAGGAACAGTGAATAAGGTGTTTGATGAATTTATCGCGATCGCAGGTATTACAGCAAGCACAAAAGCTGAGGCAAAGGAAGCAGCGGCAGAGAAGCAGAACTGGTTTATGAAGGCCATCAAGCTGTTAGGTGATATTTTTGTACCGATCATTCCGGCCATCGTAGCAAGTGGTTTCCTGATGGGAATCATGAATGCGCTGGATTTCATGAATGCAAATGGATTTTTAGCAATTGATACAAGCAGTTCTATTTATGTGTTTGCGAATCTGTTCAGTAATATCGCTTATACATTTCTGCAGATTCTGATTGCATTTTCAGCTGCAAAAGCATTTGGTGCAAACCAGTATCTTGGAGCCGTTATCGGTATGATTATGATTCATCCGTCATTGCAGAACGCTTATACGGTTGCAACGGAAGGTGTACAGCAAACACAGAGCGTATTCTTCGGACTGTATCACATCGATATGGTTGGATATCAGGGACATGTAATCCCGATCATTATTGCAGTATGGATCCTTTCTGTATTAGAAAAGAAGCTGCACAAGGTAGTTCCGGCAGCACTTGACCTGTTTGTAACACCACTTGTCAGCGTATTCGTGACAGGATATCTTACACTTTCTATCGTAGGACCGATCTTCGTATGGGGTGAGAATGCGATCCTTGGAGCAATCCAGTGGATGCTGACACTTCCGCTCGGACTTGGAAGTCTGATCATGGGAGGTTTGTATGCACCGACAGTAGTAACAGGTATTCATCAGATGTACACAGCAATCGATATTGGTCAGCTGGCAAAATACGGAGTAACTTACTGGCTTCCACTTGCAAGTGCAGCGAATGTAGCACAGGGTGCAGCAGCATTGGCAGTTGGCGTTAAGTCAAAAGATCAGAAGATTAAATCCCTTGCACTTCCGTCATCACTTAGTGCATTTATGGGAATCACAGAGCCGGCAATCTTTGGTGTAAACTTAAGATTCTTCAAACCATTTATCGCAGGATGTATTGGTGGAGGATGCGGAGCATTGTATGCATCACTTGTACATCTCGGAGCAAAAGGAACTGGAGTAACAGGTATCTTCGGTATCCTGCTTTGCCTGAATCAGCCGCTTCAGTACATTATCGAGATGGCAATTTCAGTAGGAGTAGCATTTGTGATCTCCTTCATGATTTACAAAGATAAAGAGCCGGTAGTTAAGACAGCCGCAACAGAGACAACAGTTGAGAAAACAGAAGAGACAGAGAATGTAGTAGAAGCAGAAAATGTTTCAGCAGAAGAAATTACAAGCCCGGTAAACGGAAATGTTGTTGCGACAGCAGAAGTAGCAGATGAGACATTTGCATCAGAGATGCTTGGAACAACTGTTGCCGTTGAGCCAACAGATGGAAAGATTGTAGCACCATGTGACGGTGAAGTAATGAATATCTTCGATACAGGGCATGCAGTATGCATCGCAACGGAAGCAGGAGCAGAGCTTCTGATCCACATTGGAATTGATACAGTTTCCATGGATGGAAAAGGATTTGTAAAGAAAGTAGCAGACGGAGCAAAGGTTCGTAAGGGCGATGTGCTGATCGAAGCAGATCTGGATGCTATCAAAGCAGCAGGACATCCGACAACTACGATGATGATACTGACGAATGCAGATGACTTCAGCAAAGTAGAGAAGACAGCAGCGGGAACAGTTACAACAGCTGATCTCGCAATGAAGATTGAGAAATAAATTGAACAGTGATTAAAAAGATACAGCCGTTTTATTCAAAGAAGAATTCTTGCAGAATAGAACGGCTGTAAATGGAAAAAGGGAGACAAGAGCATGAATGCATTAACAAGGGATCTGATTAAACTGGTAGATATGACGGAAGAGATGATGAAAGAAAAAGAGCAGAAAGAAGGAGCGGATTATCGTGAGAAGTTGCATCTGATGCCTCCTGTTGGCTGGCTCAATGATCCGAACGGATTGTGCCAGTTGAATGGGATCTATCATGCATTTTTTCAGTATTCTCCATTTAATGCCGAAGGCGGCGTGAAGATGTGGGGGCACTATACAAGCAAAGATATGATCGACTGGGAATACCAGGGAGTAAAGTTATATCCGGATCAGCCATTTGACTGTCATGGTGTATACTCCGGATCAGCATTTATCGAAGATGACAAAATGTATGTTTACTATACAGGCAATGTAAAGCTGGAAGACGGAGATTTCGATTACATCAATACAGGTCGTGAGTCGAATACGGTTCTTGTTGTCAGTGAGGATGGAAAGACATTTGGATCAAAAAAAGAACTGATGAGAAATGTGGATTACCCGTCAGATCTGACTTGCCATGTGCGCGATCCGAAGGTGTGGAAAGACGGAGATACTTACTACATGATTCAGGGTGCACGTACAAAAGAAGATGTCGGACAGGCATTGATCTTTGAGTCAAAAGATAAGATTAACTGGAAGTTCAGAAGCCGTGTGGAATCAGAGAAACCGTTTGGTTATATGTGGGAATGCCCGGATTACTTTGAGGTAGATGGAACAAAAATTCTTTCTGCTTCTGTGCAGGGACTTGAAGGCGGAGTATGGGATGACAGAAATGTTTATCAGTCAGGATATTTCATGGTTGATGGAAATATTTTAGATGATTATAAACTTTCAGAATACATGCTTTGGGATTACGGATTTGATTTCTATGCACCGCAGAGTTTTGAGACTGAAGATGGAAGAAGGGTTCACATCAGCTGGATGGGAATGCCGGATTGTGAAGAATATACTAATCTGACGATCGCAGAAGGGTGGCAGCACTGCTTCACTTTCCCGAGAGAAGTGTTTGTAGAAGACGGCAAAGTTTGTCAGAGACCGGTCAGAGAATTGCAAAAGAGGAAAACTCTTGTGGATAAGTCAGCCGGAATGTTGAAAAAAGATGGATATAAAGTCTATGATGTGAATATCTTGGGCATTCAGAACAATGAATTCAGGACAGTGATTGATGAAGAATTGATTCTTGAGTACAAAAATGGAAGATTTGAGATGCATTTCACAAGTCAGGATAAAAATTCTGTATCTGCAGGAAGAGGAATGCGTTATGTTGATGTAGATAAAATTTCAAGTGTTGAAATTCTTGTGGATAAATCCTCTGTGGAAGTATTTGTGAATAATGGTGAGTATGTATTCACCACACGGTTCTATCCACAGAAAGACAGTCTTGCGGTAGAGGCTGCGGGAGCAGAAATCATGATGGAAGAGATTCGATAGTTGAAAGAAAATAGCCTCCGGACTATTGAAAAAAACTTTTAGTAGAATTATAATAATAGTCACAGATTCCCCACAGATGAAAGGTCTGTGGGGATTTTTGCGTTATGAATTCAAACAACCGGAGGATTTCCTTTATGATAAATTTTAAGAAATACGGAAAGCGCTGTCTGTCTCTTTTTCTGGCGGCATCTATGATATTAATGCCGGCAGTACAGACATTTGCTGAGGAAGAAACGGCGGCAGCCACAACAGATTCAACTCAGACAGAGGAAGAAGACAGGGAGACACAGTGTCAGAACTGTTATGCGATCGCACCGGATTCAAACAGTGTGGAGAACTGGCCACAGGGACCGGCAACTTATGCGGACTCTGCAATCGTTATGGATATGAACAGTGGGGCAGTTTTATATAGCAAGCAGATTGAAAAGAAGCATTATCCGGCGAGTATTACAAAACTTCTGACAACATTGGTTGCGCTGGACAATGCAGAGCTTACAGATACGGTAGAATTTTCCCAGGACAGTATTTCCTTTCTGGAATATGGCGATGCCCATATCGGCATGACACCGGGGGAGCAGATCAGTATGGAAGATGCGCTCTATGCCGTTCTTCTGGCATCAGCAAATGAGGTTTCTTATGCAGTAGCTGAGAGTGTTGGCAAGAAGATGGGTGGGGGTTATGACACATTTATTCAGGCGATGAATGATGAGTCAGAAAAACTTGGATGTACAGGTTCACACTGGACGAATGCGAACGGACTTCATGATGAACAACATTATACAACGGCGCATGATATGGCAAGAATTGGTGCAGCAGTTTATCAGAAGGAAGCGTTCCGGACAATTTCCCAATCGTTAAGCCATACGATTCCGGCAACGAATCTGGTGAATGAAGAACGTACTTTTCAGCAGAAGCACAAGATGCTCTGGCCACAGAATGATAATTACTATGAATACTGCAAGGGCGGTAAGACCGGCTACACAGATCAGGCAAGAACAACGCTTGTGACAATGGCAGATAACGGAGATATGCAGCTTGTTGCGGTGGTACTTTATGATTTTGGAAATGATGCTTATATAGATACTCGTGCCATGTTTGATTATGCTTACAGTAATTTTTCAAAAATATCTTTGAAGGATCAGAAGCTTCCGGAAGGTGTGAAGTCTTATGAAGACGAAGATGCTTATATCGTACTTCCGAAGAGTGCACAATTTTCTGATGTGAAAGCAGAAGTGAAGGAAGACAGCAACAAGGATGGATCCGGAACAGTAACATTTACTTATAAAGGGCAGGAAGTAGGCAGTGTGAAAGCTGCGATAGAAAAAACAGAGGAAAGCAGTGCAGCTGTTTTTGGAAAAAAGAAAGATAAGACAACTTCAACTGTCGTAACCGGGATTTCAAAGTTTATGAAAATTGTGATCGGAGTTGTAATTGCAGTTGTGATTTTATTGATTATCATTGTTGTACTTGCGAATTACCGGAAGCAGATAAGACGTCGCAGAAGAAAAAAAGGAAAAAGAAGAAATGTAAAGAGTGGTAATGTGAAAAGAAAGAAGAAACGCCGCAGATAAGAAAACAGAAATTTGCGAAAGAACGCTGAAAACAACGTTTTTTCGCACTTTTTTTATCATAATAAACCTTGACTAGAGCCAAGAATCTCTTTATAATAAGCCGTGTGTAGAAGTTCACAGGTAAAGCGATGACGGAGACAGTAGGATTTATCCGAACGTTACAGCGAGCCGGAGATGGTGGGAGTCCGGTGCAAGTAAGAGATTTTTGAAGATCACTCCAGAGCAGCAGTTCCTGAAACAGATGCAGAAAAGAGGTTTCTGCAGAAAGAGAGAGTAAGGACTGACGCGTGTCCGGCGTTAAAGGATACCATATGCAGGTCAGAAATCAGACCTAAGTATGATGTAACAGGTGGTTTAACGAGAGAAGTTCAGGCTTTCGTCCTATTACAGGACGGAAGCCTTTCTTTTTAAGAATCATAAAATAAACTCAGGAAAGGATAAGAACATGTATAAGAAAGTTTCAACTGACATGAATTTTGTCAGCCGTGAAAAAGAAGTTGAAAAGTTCTGGGATGATAATGAAATCTTCCAGAAAAGTATGGATGAAAAAGAAGGATGTCCGGATTATATTTTCTATGACGGACCTCCGACAGCAAATGGTAAACCGCATATCGGACACGTTTTAACTCGTGTTATTAAGGATATGATCCCGAGATACCGTACAATGAAAGGATATATGGTTCCAAGAAAGGCCGGATGGGATACACATGGTCTTCCGGTAGAGCTTGAAGTTGAGAAGCTTCTTGGTCTTGATGGAAAAGATCAGATTGAGAAATATGGTCTTGAACCATTTATCAAGAAATGTAAAGAGAGTGTATGGAAATACAAAGGAATGTGGGAGAATTTCTCCGGTACAGTTGGATTCTGGGCTGACATGGAGCACCCATATGTAACTTATGATAACAATTTTATTGAGTCTGAATGGTGGGCTCTGAAGCAGATCTGGGATAAGGGACTCCTTTACAAAGGATTTAAGATCGTTCCTTACTGCCCGCGTTGTGGAACACCGCTTTCCGCACAGGAAGTTGCACAGGGATACAAGGATGTTAAGGAGCGTTCAGCAATCGTTCGTTTTAAAGTAAAAGATGAAGATGCATATATTCTTGCATGGACAACAACACCTTGGACACTTCCATCCAACCTTGCACTTTGTGTAAATCCGAAAGAAGATTACGCAAAGGTTAAGGCAGCAGACGGACATGTATATTATATGGCTTGCGCACTGCTTGATACAGTTCTTGGAAGACTTGCAGAAGAAGGCAAAGATGCTTATGAAATTCTTGAGACTTACAAGGGAACTGATCTGGAAGGAAAAGAGTATGAGCCGTTGTATCAGTGTGCAGCAGACGAGGCTGCAAAACAGCACAAGAAAGCATTCTATGTTGTATGTGATGAATATGTAACTCTGACAGATGGTACAGGAGTCGTTCATATCGCACCAGCATTTGGTGAAGATGATGCGAATGTAGGAAGAAAATATGATCTTCCATTCGTACAGCTTGTAGATGAGAAGGGTGATATGGCAGAATCTACACCGTTCGCCGGTCTGTTTGTGAAGAAGGCTGATCCGGAAGTATTAAAAGATCTGGATGCAAGAGGACTTCTCTATGATGCACCGAAGTTCGAGCATAGCTATCCTCACTGCTGGAGATGTGATACTCCGCTGATCTACTACGCTCGTGAGTCCTGGTTCATCAAGATGACAGCAGTTCGCGAAGATCTGATCAGAAATAATAACACAATTAACTGGATTCCGGAAAGTATCGGTAAAGGACGTTTCGGTGACTGGATCGAGAACGTTCAGGACTGGGGAATCAGCCGTAACCGTTACTGGGGAACACCACTGAATATCTGGCAGTGTGAGTGTGGACATATGCACTCTATCGGAAGCATTGAAGAACTGAAATCAATGTCTGATAACTGCCCGGATGATATTGAGCTTCACCGCCCATACATCGATGCTGTAACAATCAAGTGTCCGGAGTGTGGTAAAGAGATGCACAGAGTACCGGAAGTTATCGACTGCTGGTTCGACAGTGGATCCATGCCATTTGCACAGCATCATTATCCATTTGAAAATCAGGATCTGTTTGAGAGACAGTTCCCGGCAGACTTTATTTCTGAGGCTGTAGACCAGACAAGAGGATGGTTCTACTCACTGCTTGCTATTTCAACACTGCTGTTCAACAAGGCTCCATATAAGAATGTTATCGTTCTTGGACATGTTCAGGATGAAAACGGACAGAAGATGAGTAAGTCTAAAGGAAATGCCGTTGATCCGTTTGATGCACTGGAGAAATACGGTGCAGATGCGATCCGTTGGTACTTCTACATCAACAGTGCTCCGTGGCTGCCGAACCGTTTCCACGGAAAAGCCGTTCAGGAAGGACAGCGTAAGTTCATGGGAACACTTTGGAATACTTATGCATTCTTCGTGCTTTATGCGAACATTGATAATTTTGATGCAACAAAATATACTCTGGAATATGATAAACTTCCGGTTATGGATAAGTGGATCCTCTCCAAGATGAACACAATGGTAAAAGATGTAGATTATAATCTTGGCAATTACAGAATCCCAGAGGCAGCACGTGTGCTTCAGGATTTCGTAGATGATCTGAGTAACTGGTATGTAAGAAGAAGCCGTGAGCGTTTCTGGGCAAAGGGAATGGAGCAGGATAAGATCAATGCTTACATGACTCTGTACACAGCTCTTGTTACAGTATCTAAGGCAGCAGCTCCGATGATCCCGTTCATGACAGAAGAGATTTATCAGAACCTGGTTCGCAGCATTGATAAGGATGCTCCGGAAAGTATTCACCTTTGTGACTTCCCAGAAGTTCATGAAGAGCAGATTGACAAAGAACTTGAAAATAACATGGAACATGTTCTTGACCTTGTTGTTATGGGACGTGCATGCCGTAATGCATCCAACATCAAGAACCGTCAGCCGATCGGAAAGATGTTTGTGAAAGCAGACTTTGATCTTCCGGAATTCTATCAGGAGATCGTTGCAGACGAGCTGAATGTTAAAAATGTTAAATTTACAGATGATGTAAGAGACTTTACTTCTTATAGTTTTAAACCACAATTAAAGACAGTCGGACCGAAATATGGTAAGATGTTAGGTGGTATCAAAGCGGCGCTTAACGACATCGATGGAAATGCAGCAATGGATGAGCTCAACGCTACAGGTGCACTCAAACTGGATGTAAACGGACAGGAAATTGAACTTTTCAAGGAAGATCTTCTGATCGATACAGCACAGATTGAAGGATATGAATCTGTAAATGACAACGGAATCACAGTTGTTCTCGATACAAACCTGTCACCAGAGCTGCTGGAAGAGGGATTTGTACGTGAGATCATCAGCAAGATCCAGACAATGAGAAAAGAAGCTGATTTCGAAGTTATGGACAGAATCAAAGTTACATACGAGGGTAGTGAAAAGGCAGAAGCTGTCTTCGAAAAGAACAATACACTGATCGCAGGTGAGGTACTTGCGGATGAAGTTGTAAAAGCACAGCCGGCTGGTTACGTGAAAGAATGGAAGATCAACGGCGAAGCAGTTACAATGGGTGTTGAGAAAAAAGGAGAGTAATAAACATGTTCAGTAAAAGATTCGAGAAAAAGGCTTTTAAAGCGGCAGTAAAGGATAACGTTAAGACACTTTATAGAAAAACAATCGATGAAGCTACACCGCAGCAGCTATTCCAGGCAGTATCCTATGCAGTCAAAGATGTTATTATCGATGATTGGATTGAGACACAGAAAAGATATGATGAGACAGACGCCAAGACAGTATACTATATGTCAATGGAGTTCCTTATGGGACGTGCACTTGGCAACAACCTCATCAATATGACAGCATATAAAGATGTAAAAGAAGCACTGGAAGAGATGAATATTGATCTGAACGTGATTGAAGACCAGGAGCCGGATGCGGCTCTTGGAAATGGTGGTCTTGGACGTCTTGCAGCATGTTTCCTTGATTCTCTTGCAACATTGAACTATCCTGCATATGGATGTGGAATCCGTTACCGTTATGGAATGTTCAAACAGAAAATCAAAGATGGATATCAGGTGGAGGTTCCGGACAACTGGCTGAAAGAAGGAAATCCATTTGAAATTCGCCGTGAAGAATACGCAAAAGAAGTACGCTTTGGCGGAAATATCCGTTTCGAGAAAGATCCTGTAACAGGAAAAGATAAATTTATCCAGGAAAATTATGAGTCTGTTATGGCTGTTCCGTATGATATGCCGATCGTTGGATATGGTAACCATGTAGTAAATACACTGCGTGTATGGGATGCAAAACCGATCACAGATTTCAAGCTGGAAGAGTTTGACAGAGGAAATTATCACAAAGCAGTAGAGCAGGAGAACCTTGCAAAACTGATCGTTGATGTCCTTTATCCGAATGACAATCATTATTCAGGAAAAGAGCTTCGTCTGAAACAGCAGTATTTCTTCATTTCTGCAAGTCTTCAGGCTCTGATCGAGAAGTATAAGAAGAAACATGGAGATATCAGAAAACTGCACGAGAAAGTTGTTATCCAGATGAACGATACACATCCGACAGTTGCAGTTCCGGAGCTGATGCGTCTTCTGATCGACGTAGAAGGATTAAGCTGGGAGGATGCATGGGAAGTTACAAGCAAGACTTGTGCTTACACAAACCATACAATCATGGCAGAGGCACTTGAGAAATGGCCAATCGACTTGTTCTCAAAATTACTTCCACGTATTTACCAGATTGTACAGGAGATTGATCGTCGTTTCCTGATCAAGGTTCGTGAGATGTATCCGGGAAATGAAGAGAAAGTCCGCAAAATGGCAATCCTTATGAACGGACAGGTTCGTATGGCGAACATGGCAATTGTTGCAGGATTCTCTGTAAACGGTGTTGCACAGCTTCATACAGAGATTCTTAAGAATCAGGAACTGAAAGATTTCTATCAGATGATGCCTGAGAAATTCAACAATAAGACAAACGGAATCACACAGAGACGTTTCCTCGCACATGGAAACCCACTTCTTGCTGATTGGATCACAGATAAGATCGGTGATGGATGGATCACAGATCTGTCTCAGATTGCAAAGCTGAAACCACTTGTTGAAGACGAAGACGCAAGACGTGAATTTATGGAAATTAAATACCAGAATAAAGTTCGCCTTGCGAAATATATCAAAGAGCATAACGGAATCGATGTAGATCCTCGCTCTATCTTTGATATTCAGGTAAAACGTCTGCATGAGTACAAACGTCAGCTGTTAAATATCCTGCACATTATGTATCTGTACAATCAGATCAAAGAGCATCCGGAGATGTCCTTCTACCCAAGAACATTTATCTTCGGAGCAAAGGCGGCAGCAGGATACCTTCGTGCGAAAGAAACGATCAAACTGATCAACTCCGTAGCAGATGTTGTAAATAACGACAGAAGCATCAACGGAAAGCTGAAAGTTGTATTTATCGAAGACTACAGAGTATCCAATGCAGAGATTCTTTTCGCAGCAGCAGATGTCAGCGAACAGATCTCAACAGCTTCCAAAGAGGCATCCGGTACAGGTAACATGAAGTTCATGTTGAACGGTGCACCGACACTCGGAACAATGGACGGAGCAAATGTAGAGATCGTTCATGAAGTTGGAGAAGAGAATGCATTTATCTTCGGTCTGAGTTCACAGGAAGTAATCAATTACGAGAACAATGGCGGTTACAACCCAACAGATGTTTACTTTAATGATTGGGAGATCAAACGTGTCGTAGATCAGCTGATGGATGGAACATATTCTAACGGTGATCACAACATGTATATCAACCTGTATAACTCACTGCTGAATACACAGTGTACAGACAAAGCAGATACTTACTTCATTCTGAAAGACTTCCGTTCTTATGCAGATGCACAGAAGAGAGTAGAAGAAGCTTACAGAGATCAGCAGAGATGGTCTAAGATGGCAATGATGAACACAGCATGCAGCGGTAAGTTCACATCTGACAGAACAATCGAGGAGTATGTGCGTGATATCTGGCATCTGGAGAAGGTTGAAGTTCCATCAGGACAGGACCTTTTCGAATAAGCAATTGCACCGGAGAATGAACCAGATAAGTTCTAAAATAGGACAGCCTTCCATACAATAGAGTATGGAGGGCTGTTTTTATGCGTGATACAATTAGAAATAAAATAAAGTCATTTTTTGCATTTCTTATCATACTGTTTTTACTTCCTTACATCATTTCTGTTTTTATAAACGGAAAAAATGCGGTGCAGGGAGCTGACAGCGATAATGCATCTGTGTATCTCGCAGAAATGCTCGCAGGAGAAACAGATGGTGGATGTGAAATAGAAGCATTGAAGGCACAGGCGGTTGTTCTACGTACAGAATTATACAGAACAGAGAAAGAAAAGCAGACTCTTTTGGATAAATGTCTGACGCAGACTCAGATGAAGAAAAAGTGGGGGACAAAATACGAAGAGAATTTGGAAAAATGTCAACAGGCAGCACAGGAAACAAAAGGAATTGTACTGTGGTATCATGAGACCTTTGCATGGGCACCGTTTCATCAATCCAGTAATGGAAAGACCAGAGATGTGCAGGAGGTACTTGGGAATGCAGATTATCCGTACATCACAGCAAAAGAATGTCCGCTTGACAAGGCGGCAGAAGATGAAATTCAGGTACATTTGATAGAATATAAAGAGATACAAAAGAGATGTAGAGAATTCCTTGTGGCAGAGGAACAGAAAAAAGCAGAAAATGGGTATGGATACGAAGATTTTGAAATTCAGGAATGGGATTCTTCCGGTTATGTCAGAAAAATGAGGATTGGAGAGACGATATGTACAGGAGATCAGTTCCGTGATGCACTGAAACTTCCTTCGAGTTCATTTTCTTTTTATGAAAGTCCACACGGGTTGAAGATTGCAACTGTTGGAAAGGGGCACGGATTCGGAATGAGTCAGTGGACTGCACAGGAAATGGCAAAGGATGGGAAAAATTATGAAGAGATCCTGCAATATTTTTATGAAGGAACAGAACTACACCACATAGATGAATAAGAACAATCATTTCAGGCAATGCTATAGCCAGAGGTGATGATTATGAATAAAAATGAAAGACCGGCCTTTTTGAAAGGAAAGGGAGCTGCAGTTGGCGCAGTACTTTGTTTTGTTGCGGTAATTACAATGGTTGGAAGCTACACATACAATCATTACAAAAAAGACATGGAGCAGCAGATAAAAGATGCGCAAACAACAGCAGAACAGCTTACAGAAGATGATAGTACACCGGCGAATACAGATGATATACTTCCTACAGACACAGATTCAGAAGATGAAAATGCAGAAAACAAGGAATCCCAAAAGGATGTTCAGCAAGAGAATGAAAATAGTATGGAGAATGGAAATATATCCGCAGAGGAAATTCAAAGCACAGCATCTTCAAATACGCAGGATGTATGGTTTACTCAGGAAAGTACACTTGCCTGGCCGGCAAGCGGAGCAACACTTTTGAGTTTTAGTATGGATCATACAGTATATTTTCCAACATTGGAGCAGTATAAATATAATCCTGCACTGATTATTGGTGGAACGCAGGGAGAAGTGATCCACGCAGCGGCAGCAGGAGTTGTAGAGAGTATTGAACAGACTGCCCAGACAGGAACTACTGTGACACTTGATATGGGAAATGGGTATACTGCGGTTTATGGCCAGCTGGATGAAGTGGCGGCAGCAGTTGGAGATTATATTGCAGCCGGAGAGGAAGTGGGAACACTGAATTCACCGACGAAATATTATAGTGTCGAAGGACCAAATTTATATTTTGAAATTATGAAAGACGGGGCGCCGGTTGACCCCATGAATTTTATAGAGTAAAGTTATATTTGTTTGGATAAAATGATGGATTCAAAAGTTTGATTACGGGTGCAGGAGCAATACTATATTGTATTGGATACAGGAAAAGTTTTCTTGATAATATAGTATTGATCCTGGATAAGGGATTCATGATATAATAAATAACATCCATCGAAAGAGTAATGCGGGAGATAGCAGAGGTGATGAGTTTTTGAATTATACATATATGCTAAAATGTAGTGACGGAACGTTATACACGGGCTGGACAAATGATCTGGAAAAACGTGTGGAGGCGCACAATTCCGGGAAAGGCGCAAAATATACGAAGGCACGGAGGCCTGTTGAATTGGCTTATTATGAGGAATTTGAGACAAAAGAACAGGCAATGAAACGGGAATATGCAATTAAGCAGTTAGGGAGAAAAGAGAAACAGAAACTCATTGCCGGCAAAAAAGTTAAATTATCAGATGAAAGAAAAGAGAAAGAAGATTAAAAAACTGCCCACCGGGAATGTAACATTCCTGATGGGCAGTTTTATCACAGCAGAAGCAATCGCATCTGCTGATAAGGTTTGTTTAGCCGAAATATCTCTTAAGCAGTCCTTCGAATGCTTTTCCGTGTCTAGCTTCGTCGCGAGCCATCTCGTGTACTGTGTCGTGGATTGCATCCAGGTTAGCAGCTTTAGCTCTCTTTGCAAGATCGAATTTACCTTCTGTAGCACCGTGCTCAGCATCAACTCTCATCTCAAGGTTTTTCTTTGTGCTGTCTGTTACAACTTCACCAAGAAGTTCAGCGAATTTTGCAGCATGCTCTGCTTCTTCGTAAGCAGCTTTTTCCCAGTAAAGTCCGATTTCCGGATATCCTTCTCTGTGAGCAACTCTTGCCATAGCAAGGTACATA
>ENA-ORUM01001206-ORUM01001206.1-human-gut-metagenome-genome-assembly--contig:-NODE-1206-length-22717-cov-3.746315_pt1 | contig 22717 bp, 43 predicted proteins | sample MGYA00242083_ERZ509217 | MGnify/ENA primary metagenome ERZ509217 (study PRJEB26280, sample SAMEA2338831) | human gut metagenome | biome: human gut; feature: human-associated habitat; material: faeces...
GAGGCCATTGCCTTCAACGGTGTAGAGCGCGGCATTTCTGCTATCCAGCAGGGCATCTGCGATAGCACCTATGCTCTAAACAACAGCATCACCAACGGCTTCAATAACACCAATGTTGCTCTGCTTCAGGGCTTCAACGGCATCCAGTCCCAGATGTGCAACATGGCCGCTCAGGCTCAGGATTGCTGCTGCCAGACCCAGCGGGCCATTGATGGCGTGAACTACAACATGGCCACCAACACTTGCGCCATTCAGAACACTATCCAGGGCAGCACCCGCGATATTTTGGAAAACAACAATTCCAACACCCGTGCCATCCTGGATTTCCTGACTCAGAGCAAGATTGATTCCCTCCAAGCTGAGAATCAGTCCCTCAAGCTGGCTGCGTCTCAGGCTAACCAGAACAGCTATCTGACCGCCACTTTGGACGCTCAGACCTCTGAACTGATCCGGCGCATCAATCCCATGCCCGTGCCTGCCTATCAGGTGCCCGCCCCCTATCCCTATTGCGGGGCCTATAACAACGGCTGCGGCTGTGGCTGCTAAACGGGTCGATTTCGACCCCTTTAACTTTCCGGCTCTGCCGTGACTATTTCGGGGCGGTGGGCAATAGTCTGCCGCCCCTGATTTTTGGAGGTAAAATATATGTCTTGCAAACCTGTATGTAAGCTTTGTGACCGGCTTGTGCTCTCGCAGGCGGTCACCTTTACTGGTGGGAATCTGGAGATCAACCTGCCTGCTGGTTCCTACAATAACGGAGAGAAGTATTGTATCGTTGTGGCCCAGGCGATCCCTGAAACTACCACTATCAATGCTCCGGTATATATCACCATCGGGACCGGGACAACGCTCTACCCGCTGACCAAGCGTAACTGTGCTCAGGTGACCGCCTGTGGCATCCGTACCCGCACCCGCTACTCCGTCTGCGTGGTTACTACCCCCACCGGCGGCTCGTTCCGTATGCTGGGCGCTCCCTGCTGCTCCCCCAGCAACAACCTTTCCGGCATTGACGGTGGGACTGCCACTGCCCCCGCGACATAAAGGAGGGATACAGTATGAAACGATCTACTAAAATGCTCCTGATGAACCAGGGGAGAGAAAAGGGCCGCCATTTCGGTTTTGAGTATGATGACTGGAAGATGAAAGATTATTTTCCTTATCCTGACCGTGTAGAGGGTCGCTTTCGGGATCGCCAGGGCCGTGAGCACTACGACAATGGACGATATGCCACCAGGTCCGCAATGATGGAACCAGAGGACAGAGGATATCGTAGATATTCAGACGGACGGTTTGCGCCCAGGTCGGATATGTATGGGCCTGATATGGGGCGCTATCTTCCCTACCATGACCAGCCCATGGGCCATTTTGACGAGAACAAACACTGGCCGATAAACGATAGATACGAGGGCCGCCCAATTGGGTTCAATCGTGACTGGGTGCAAATGGGAGGTTCCGATGCGAGTGTACCGCAGTATCGGGAAATGGACCACATACCCGGTCATCGTGCTATGAGTGGATATTCTGACAGCAATTATTCCCCAAAGTTTGACCAGCAAATGGCCGATGAGTGGACCAGCCACATGGAAAATGAGGATGGGACAAATGGAGCCCATTGGACATTCGACCAGGCAAAACAGGTCATGGCACAACGTAGTCTGGGTTATGATCCCTACGAATTTTGGGCCGCACTTAATATGATCTACTCTGACTATGTTAAAGTAGCGAAGAAATTCGGAGTCGGGGATAAGATCGACTTCTATGTCGATATGGCGAAAGCTTTCCTGGACGACAAGGACGCTGGTCCCGATAAACTGGCAAAGTATTATAAGTACATCGTAAGATAGTGGTGGAAAAAGTGGTGGAACAAAAAACATACATATCTGATAATGCTTAGAGTACCAGTTGATTTGTAGTTTTTTAATCACTGATTCCGGTTCTGAATGTTGGGGGTTCGAGTCCCTTCGGGCGTGCCACTTAGAAAAGCTCCGAAAGCCTAGTATTTTCAAGGCTTTCGGGGTTTTTTCTTTCCTCATTCCGTTTCATCTTATAGTCCGTTTTTGGGCCATTTTGGACCTTTCGGTGGTGGAAAAGGTGGTGGAAATTTTTATCTTCCACCGCTGGCTTTGGTAAGTTCGTAGGTGCCATCTAATTTGGAAATTGCTGAATGAAGTGTCGCAGAATCTTTGTGTGTGTAAATATTTGCAGTAGTCTGGATGTCAGCATGGCCCATGAGTTCTTTCGCATTATTGAGTGGGACCATTTTCTTCTGTAGGTCAGTACAGAACGTATGCCTTAGACAATATGGTGTAAGGTCTTTAGCCACTACAGATTTTATGATACGATTACGGTATAGCTCCGCACCCATGTATATATCAAGCTCTCTCAAGAAACTTGTCCACATACGCCTCATACTGTTTTCATTTTGTCGATTTCCGGCTTGGGTAGGAAACACAGGATCAAAAGGCTTCCCTTTTGCATTTAATAATTTTGGACGAAGTAATGCGTGGATCGGAATATCACGCACGCCCGCTTCGGTTTTTGGTGCCTTAATAGCGGTTGATCCACTTTCTTTTGCCGCATGTACATGTATTTCATTGTTGGTAAAGTCAACATCAGACCAAGTAAGAGCGGCTGTTTCTCCCGGCCTCATGCCTGTGTATAACAGAGTGAGTATCCAAAGGCCAGAACGATGGTATTCTGCTACAGTCAATATTGCGGCTCGTTCCTCCTCTGTAATTGATCTCCGCTGTCCTTGTACTACGGCTGGAAGCTCTAATAATTCGGCAGGGTCATAGACAATGATCCTGGACTGTCTGGCTCGTTTAAACAACTCCTGCATAACCATGCGGAGCTTTTTTACATGAGAGGCTGATTTCCCGGCCTGACTATTTAATATTCGTTGCAGATGCACATCCTTTATATCTCGTAATTTCATGTGCCCAATTTTTGGCCTGATGTATCCATTGTATTTCTCGTCATACATCCCAAGCGATTTTGTTGTAAGCCCCTTCGGATCTTTATAAAGCGTTTTCCATTCCTTATACCATGCGTTGACAGTCATAGATCCGCCTACGACTTCTTCACCACGCTTGGCGGCGGCGATTTTCTCGGCCAGCTTTGTCATGGCCTCTAATTCAGTTTTCCCGGTAGCCTCATACTTCTTTCCGTTGTACCTGGCTGTTTTTCGGATATAATCTTTAGACATTGACTTTTTCCCTCCGTTCTAATAAAATGGAGGGGCAGAGTGCCCGCAAAGCTTCTGCCCCTTGTCCTCGTTCCGGTGTTGGTAGCGCCGGGGCGGGGATTTTTTATTGTGCTTTTTTCAGTTCTGCAATCTCCTGATTTATGCTCCGAATAGCGAGCTTCAAAACGGAAACCTCACTGCGTAGCTCCTCTAACTCACTCTTCGGCGCTAATTTATCCAGCATGATTTTTTGATTTTCCGCCAGCAAATTGAATTTCGGAGTGACTTCTGTATCCAGAAGGACCTTCATGCGCTGGGTGGTTTCGTCCAAAATCTCCTGTTTCTGCTGGGCCAGCAGACCCTTTGTCTCAGACATGATGTCCTGTTTCTGTCTCTCCATCAACTGTGCGATAGCTTGCAGATCTTTTTCTTCTAACATAAGACTTCCTCCTGCTATTTACTGTCCAAATTACTCTAGCCCAAATTGTGCCTTTGATGTTACTTTTCCACCCTGAAATGTAACATTTGCGTTTGCACCGAGGCTTCCCTCTCCGTCCCAGGTATACATCGCAGTATAGTATTCATCGCCTAGTCCCAAATCGACCTCAGACAAGACTTCTCCTCTGGAACCGACAATATCAAAAACCTCTTGATAAGTCATTCCAGTTTTGATTGCGTTAAATTCTTCTAGCGAAATTGTGCCTGGGTTATCAACAGGAACAGAAAAGTCATTGTCACCGAATACATCATACTTAACTTCGTCGCCCATAACAGACAATAGATTCACGTTTTCTGGGTCCACTAGATACAGTATATAATTGGAAAAAGATTCTTCTCCCAAATCAGATTTAAGTTGAGAACAGGCGCTTTTCGCATGTTCTTGTATTTCAGCCCAATCTTCTGGGGGCCCTTGGGATGATAAGACAGGAGAAGATATTTGAACTTCGATTTTGGTTTCCTGCGGTCGTATTGACAGAATTTCCTCGCTGGAATAAAATTCCTCCAAAATCTGTTGGGCTTGTTCTTTGATATCGTCTTTGCTAGACGTCCCTGTTTCAGTAATGGTACTAGATGCTGAATTATTATGAATATATTCATCTAATAAATTGTCTGCTTCTTCTTCTGTGAATCCACAAGATAAAAGATACTTTTCCCGTTCATCTAAGAACATGGTTTTATAGGTCTGTATAAGGGCAATTCCTTCTTTGGCACTACTCAGCTTGCTTATTTCATTATCGTCAATATAATCCATTATTTCTTTTGCGATTAAGTTAATGTTTGAAATATAGTTTTTGGCGCTTTCTATGTAGGAATTAATAACAGAGTCATTGATTTCCTGGATTCTATCTATAAATCCTGAAAGTACATTCCTCATATCTTCACAAGTGGAATATACATCCAACAAACTTGACTCACTATTTTCAAGGGATTCAATAGATTCCTGTAAAATGTCAAAATACTTTTCGGTATATTTTACGGATATATAGACAATACCATCGTTTGTTTTAGCTTCTTCTTTCGTGTGTGTCTTGACCGGATTAGAATGGTTGTTTGACAGAGATCCGATACAAGCCAATACAAAGACAGCGATGATTGCCCAGAACCACCAACGTTTAAAAATGGGTTTTTTATTTGACTTACTCTTTACAACGGCAGTTTTGCTAGTATCAGCCCCGCATTCGGGACAAAAACGAGAATTTCCAATGTCTTTTCCACAATTTGGACACACCATTTTTCATTCTCCTCTCTATCTTTTCCGCCCCAGGCGGTTATGACACTTTATCACTAAGATAATCCTATAAACTGTACTTTTCTGCTTCAAAATAAGAATCTACGTTATTCATAAAACAAGCTTCCAACTTTTGGGTAATATGCCTCCTTGAAATTATGGAACAAACGTTCTATAATTGGGCTACCAATTAACAGGGGAGGGCGCAAGATGGAACAGAAGGATATGGAGTTGTTGCTTGAAGAGATCGAATGCGTGCTTAGGCGAAATCAGAATGAGGAATATCTGCGCCACCTGCTGAACTGCGCCCTCGCTTACGAAAAAGCGTTGAACCGTTAAACCGGCCCCGGAGAAATCCGGGGCTATTTTTTTTGCTCCGTAAAGCCGTCTATCAGTTTTCTGACGGCGGCTTTTTCTTTTTCATCCATGAACCAATAGGCTTTGATAATCCTTCTAATTACTTCATCATCCGAAACCGTGATCTGAGCAAGGACCTCTTGCCACTCTGCGTCCTCATCTCTCTGAATGTGCGGCTCTCCTTCTCCGGTGCGAAGCCACACTTCAGAGATATTAAATTCCCGACAGATGTCGGCAATGGTGCGGTCACTGGGCACTTTTTCGCCAGAGACTAGCCTAGAAATGAAGGACTGCGAAACATTGATTTTCTCTGCAAAAGCAGTCTTTGTTAGGTTGCTGTCCTTTACACACCATGCGATTCGATCATTAATGGTCTCCACTATTTGCACCTCCTGTCTGCACCTATTAAATCATAAATAAAAAAAGAAGTCAAGAAAAAATTATGACCCAGACATGAAAAATGCTTGACTTATTGACTTGGTCATGATATATTATACCCAGGACAAACAGGGAGGTGAAACGATGCCTGTATATGATACCAATAAACTGTCGGACGCACAGACTGTGGCAAATAAGCTAACGGGCCTACCCAAAGAAGCCCTCCTTTATATTGCTGGATATGCGGAGGGTTGCCGGGATCGCCCCACACGAAAGCGCCGAAAGGGAGAAAAGACCAACGGAGAAAAGGAAAACTGCCCTTGAGGGCGGGGCACGAGAAAGGACTCGTGATGAAAGAAAAAGCAAAAGTATTTGTGATAGATGCTGTAGATATCATATGGGACTGGCTGTTTGCTCATGACCTTTTGGTGTCAATCGTTTCTTCTATCATAGGATCTGTATTCGGCGTTTGGCTCGCATTTGAGTTTGTGATTCCACTCATAACCCAAAGGTAACCAATTGCAGAAATTAAAAGAGATGTTACGACAGAAATAATAACTGGAACAAAAACACTTTTAATTAGAAAGCTGTTTCGTTCATTTCTTCGTATTTCTCTCCATCTAAGCCCTTCATGTTTGAGATAAAAGGCAGTATGGGTCGGTCCCTCACTGGCCTTCAAAGTGCGGTATCCGGCCAGATTTTGATGGACCATATATTCGATGGCCTCTATGACTTCGGCTTCTTCTGCACCCACGGCCTGACACAACTGACCAATGGATACATCTGCTTGATAATCCCATTCTTCGGCAATCGAACAAAAGCACTCAGCACCTTTCGGAGACATGAACTGCAAAATTTTATTTGTGAGCCTATCTTGTCTAAGCATAGGATATCCTCCCTTCTCCGCCAGTATATCACGGAGTGGGATGGAGGTAAACGGTGAATAGGGGAGGGGGTGAGTGATTTGGAAAGAGACACATACCAGCGAGGAACAGATGCAGCAAGGGTTATCCAAGTAATTGAAACCAAAGCCGTTCGAGGTTCCGGGGAAAAAAATCAGCCATTTAGAACAGTGATCGAATACTGGTCGTTTGATGGGAAGAAACTTGGAGAGATCGATCCGCTTATTTCTGCGGCTGAATAGACAGGGCCAGTTCAAAAGAAAGTTCGGACTCTATGTAATGAAGAACAGCGTCGATAAAGCGTTTCATTTCTGCAATATCAAGATTTTCGTGTTTTTTAACATAGTGGGTCTCATCATTCCCAATCCATGTGGCGCGCTCTGAAAGGACCCTAATTCTGTCATCTTCTATACGCCGTATAGATACGCTTAAGGGCTCAACTTGAATTGTGGCTTCATCTGACGGGAATTTATAAATCAAATAGTCTTTCACGAGAAACTCAAGAGATTTCCGATATCCACTGCCGCATATTCCGGTTAGCTTTGATTTCTCTGCTTTTTCAGCTTGTGCATAGATCGACGCAAACTTTGGGGACAACTCTTTGATTTGCTTTGAGATTGTTCGATTATCCGGAACTTCTGGATAGACCCCGAGACGCTTTCGAATCCAAACTTCCTTACCTCCTGCGTATCCAACCTCATATTGGACTAAAAAAATATTCCTACATTTAGGGCACAATTCTAAAAGTGAAACATTTCCTTCGGGAACATAGTACCCAGCAATATTTTGAGGAACCAGCGCCCAATGGCAGATTGGACAACTGGACACCTCATCACACTTGCAAGTGTATTCGGTTCCATCATCAATGCTTATAACATTGAATTTCTTTTCAGCCATAAAGATACCCCCAATATTAGATATTAAGAGTATACCGCAATTAACCATAGTAATCAATGAGCAGAAGCTGTCCGATAAAGCGCGCCGACGACCAAGGGGCATAAGAAAACCGGGAGTGCTGCTACACTCCCGGCCCGCCGGTCACTTAGGCCGACGATTCGAAAGCACGGAAGCTGTCCAATAAACCGGACAATAAAGGGAGGTGAGAGGGATGGAAGTCGTTTTGAAAGGCGAGGCAAAAGAAATCGCTGACCTCGTACTCGCACTACAAGGCCAGCAAAGTACATGTTTGCAGATGGATACTAAAGCTGTTGCTCAATCCATAACTAAGAAGGAGGAACCGCAATGACCCCCAAACAGAAAGCGAAAATACTCAGGGAGATATACGGCGGTCTAATGACACTGGAAGATGTCCGGCGAGAGCTGGGCTGTACCAAGAGATGGGCCAAGCAGTGGCTGGAAAACCACCAGATATTCGGTATCAGAATGAGCGAAAAGAGGGTGAAATACGATGCGGACATGGTGGCATCCGCTATTGTGCGTGACATGGGTGTGAGCGCATGAGAGCACAAAATAATTGCCCCCACCCGTGGTAGCTCACGGATGAGGGCGGAAGAACAGGACAAGTCCTTGTACCTTGTATTTTAGCATGGTGCGGGACGGAATACAAGGAGGAAAACCAATGTTTAAGTTTGAAGATTACTATGTGGCTCTGGACGGAGCCGGACCCAAGCTCAAGGAACTGATTCTGGAGCGGGCGGCCCATGACCGAAGCATTGATTTCATAGAGCTGCGGGAGCTGGTGGACCGGGCGTATCCAGAGCAAGTATAAAAAACGCCCCGCCAGGTGGTGACACACCTGACGAGGCTGGCAAACCTAACTGACCAGACCAATTAGGCTTGATGGATATATCATACTAGAACATCTGTTCTCTGTCAAGCCGGAAAGGAAAAAAATATGGCAGAGAAAGAGACAAAAATTGGACGCCGCAACACCATTGAGGAACTGGGAAAACTCGGCGAGTCAGTCAAAAACCAAATGGATTGGCTCAACAAACAGGTTTATGGAATGACATTCGAAGATTTAATTCGATACATGGGGAAGCGGACAGATGATGACACCGAATGAGGTCATCCGCCGCATCACCCAGCGGGCTATGGAGCGGCACCGGCTGTCGCAAAGGGGCCTTGCCCATGAGATCGGATGCGGCGATGGCTCTATTTCAAAGCTCCTGGACGAGCAGGAGGTACGCCTTACTCAGGAGCAGTGGTTCTATTTGATGACACTGGGAGGAATCAGAATTGTTTGAATTTTTATCCGTGGTGTGCATGGTGTGCATCGTGATCTGTACCGCCCTCGCTGTGGCGGAATTTATAGAAAAGAGGCGGAAAAAGTGAAGTACATTGAGGACGGACGCTCTCTGGTGGAGCGAAACCACGACGCTAGAGAATATTGCTATCAGTGCCGCCGGGAGCGTGAGGCACGCATGAACCGCATTGTGAGGCGGTGCCTGGTGGTGTCTAGCATGATCTTTATGTGCTCTCTGCTGGTAGGGTGGGCGCTGTGATGTGTGACATTGAACATCCAGACGTTACAGCGATTCAGCGGTACGGATATCCTACATGGGCCATATCATACGAGGCTGACAGATGTGACGAGCAAAAAGAATATATCGAAGAAGAAAAATGGGGAGATAGGATGCCAGATGGATAAGAAGATTATTTTGACCGTCCACCGGCCAGAGCCGTCATTTTGCGGAGTAGTCAAGTTGGACAGAGATGCGGAGGTATTGGTGAAGCAGCTCCAGCGAGAGACCGGGATGACAGCAAAATACATCGTTTCCCAAATTATAATCCAGGGATTTGACCTGGTAGAAATTAAGGAGGATAAAGATCAATGATCGTCAAGCCTGAAAACATGGATTTTTCCAACAAAAACATCATCATGATTATCAGCGGCCTTCCGGGCGTTGGCAAAACTACACTGTCTCTGTCCGCACCGGATGTGGTTCTGGTAGACGCTGATGAGGGTATGGCCCGTGTCAAGCCAGAGCATCGAAAAGACAGTTCCATGGTCAAAACCTATGAGGAACTGCTGTCTGACATTAAGAGCTTTGAGGGGCACTATAAGACGGTAGTCATCGATACCTGCGGGGCCTTGATCGATCTGATGAAGGATTGGGCCATGCGGAATGAGCCATCCGCCAGCAAGAAAAGCGGCGGGTTCAGCCAGCAGGGCTACGGATTCGTCAAGACCGAGTTCCTCCGCCTATCCGCCGAGCTGCGCAAGAAATTCAATGTAGTGTTCCTGTTCCACGCTTCCAAGGATCGGCAGGGCGATGACGTGTTCTATGACATCGTGTGTGAGGGTTCTACCAAGACTCTGGTTTGGCAGCCTGCCGACCTGGGGGCCTATCTACATATCGTCAACGGCGAACGGTATCTGGGCTTTACCCCAACCATGAACTATAACGCTAAGAGCGCCTACGGTATCAAGGGATTGGTCAAGGTCCCGGAACTGAAGGATGGAGAGCCGAACGATTTTCTGACGAAGCTGTTTGCCAAGGTCAAGGAAAATATCGCCGCCGAAAAAGAGGCTCTTAAGCCTCATCAGGAGCAGTATGAGGAAACGATGGCGGCTGGGAAGCTGGCCATTGAGACCATCGAGAAGCCGGAAAATGTAGTCGAGGCCATGAGTGCAATCAAAGGACTGACCCATGCCTTGACCAGTGAGCGGGAGCTGAAAGCGGCGCTAACGGAGCGAATCAAAGAACTGGGGATCGTCTACAACAAGGAGACGAAAGCCTATGAGTGGGCAAAGCAATAAGTTTCTGCTGACGCAGAGCCTTTTGTCTTCCTGGCAATACGCCCTCAAAGGTGGGGATGGTGAGGAATTTCTCTCTGCCCTGCGCCGGGAGAAAAAGCCCCAGTCAAAGGCCATGCTGGACGGTATCCGGTTTGAGAATATGGTCCACGCGGTCAGTGAAGGGGCAGATATTACCCAAGATCAGGAATGGTACAGGCCGGTGGTGGAGATTTGCAAAATCATCACCCAGAGCCAGTATCAGGTCAAGGCATCCAGGCCTTTAGTGGTGGATGGCGTAGAATTTGTGTGCTACGGAATCCTTGACTTTCTGAAAGCTGGGGTTATCTACGATACCAAATTCAGCAAAACATACCACATAGGGAAATACCTGGACAGCCCCCAGCACCCCATGTACTTCTACCTATGCCCGGAGGTCCGGGAATTTGAGTACATCATCAGCGACGGCAGCTATGTGTATCGGGAGGCATATCTGCCGGAGGACACCGAGCCCATTGAAACCATCGTCCGGCAGTTCATGAAATGGCTGGATAAAACAAATCTGGTGGACCTGTACTGCCAGAACTGGAGGAGCAAATATGCCTAAGTGGTGGATCCATTTTATCAAGAGCCGCAAAACCTGTAATGGGTTTTGCCTTACCTGCAAACATTATAAAATCTGCAAGGAGGATTTGAAGAATGAGTAACTGGGACAGCTATCAGAGGGAAAAACGCCCCCGCCTCTTCTCTGGTAATTATCGGGTGGAAATTGTTAGTGTAGAAGAAAAAGAAAGCAAAGCAGGAAATCCCATGTTGGTGATCGGGATTCGGCCAAACGGAAGCAATATCACCATCAACCACTACATTGTCAAGAATGAATATTTCAATCAAAATATGACCGATTTCTTTGACTCTTTCAACATTGACGATGGAGATTTTACTCTTCCAACCTGGATTGGCGCTGTAGGTGCTGCACGGTTAAAAGAGGATGATCGTGGTTATCTGAAAGTCCAATATTTTCTCGATCAGTGCCGGGCAGAGAAGCTGCCTCCCTGGGAAGGTAAAATGCCAGAGCGGCAGGAGCTGACAAAGCTGGAGGACATCGAAGATGACGGAGACCTCCCATGGAACTGAGGTGGGCGAATGCTTACCCACTATACAGACGCGGAGATCAAGCAGAAGTTGAAAGAACTGGTGGTAATAGCAGATAGCAGAGAGCAAGTCAATGGTCACCTGATTTCGTGGTTGGACAAGAACCACATCCAGCACAAGAGCCGTGCTTTGGAAACCGGCGACTACTCTGTCATGCTGGGCAATACCACCTTTGAAGACGAGATTGCCTTTGAGCGCAAAGCAAATCTGGATGAGATTGCAGGCAATTTTACTGTGGGCCGGGAACGGTTCGAGCGAGAAATGATCCGGGCAAAGGCCAGAGGGATGAAGCTATTTCTTGTGGTGGAAAACGCTACTTGGTCGGACATCTTCCTCCACAACTACCGCTCCCGGCTGGAGCCGAAAAGCCTGTTCGCATCTCTTATGTCCTGGCAAGCGGAATACAACCTGACCGTGATCTTCTGCAAACCATCAGAAACGGCGCAAATCCTTTACAGTACCCTCTATTACTGGGTCAGAGACCGGTTGAAGTGGGGGTGAAGCCATGGATATAGCATCCGATATTCGCCGGATGCTCACTGCCCGGCAAGTGGCAGAGCACTATGGATTTCTGGCCAACCGCTCCGGATTTATTAAATGTCCATTCCATCAAGGAGATAATACAGCAAGCCTGAAATTGTACGATGGACAAGGCGGATTTCATTGTTTTGCATGCGGGGCACATGGCTCTGTCATCGACTTTACAATGAAGTTATTCGACCTAAATTTTAAACAAGCAATACTCAGACTAAACGCAGACTTCCGCTTAGGCCTCACATCCAATAAACCGGACCGCGCCGTCCGCTCCGCGGCTCTGGAGGCCCGCCGGGAGGAACAGCGGAGAAAGGAGCAGGCCGAGGAAAACTTCCGGTATATGGCCTCTGAGTTGCATTACTGGAGGGATGTTCTGGAGGTTTTCCCCCCTGTCCGCCAGGGCGATGATGCCTATTACCACCCGTTATATGTCGAGGCCGTCAAGCGCCTCCCGTATATCGAATACTGGCTTGACGACTTTATTGAGAAGGGAGGCAAAGAGCATTGGATGAAATCCCCTCTTACACACGGGATGACTATTTAACGACCACAAAGCCATTTGAATACCTGTATGCGCACAAAGAAAACAAGTTTGAGATGAAGCAGCTTTTAGGGCTCATGTCTGTCCAGGCTCAAACAGTCGGAATCAGAAATCTGGCAGCCCTATTTAAAGCTTATGTTGAGACTGTCAGCGGAACTGTGACTCCCGGCTTTAACCGGACAGACTTCACAGGACAGGCCTTAGAACTAGACTGTGGAGGCTGGACGGCCACAGACACCGGAATATACGGAACAGACAAGGTTGGGTTTGAGGTCGTAGCTTGTTATCATCCGATTATGCCGGTGCAGAGATTAGTCAATATCGATACAGGAATCCACAAAGTCAAACTGGCGTTCAGCCTTGGAAAACGGTGGAATACCATCATAGAGGATCGTAACGTTATTTCAGACAGTCGGTCTATAATTGGGCTTTCAAAATATGGAATTATGGTCAATAGTGAGACGAGCAAGCCACTGATCCGATATTTGGCTGACGTGGAACAACTTAATTACGATCAGATCCCGGAGGTGTCCAGCGTTGGGCGGCTGGGCTGGATTGACGACTATGGCTTTTCTCCGTATGTAGAAGATTTAGTTTTTGACGGAGAGGAAGAGTACAGGACCCGCTTTGAAAGTATCCAGGAACATGGAAGACGTGACGTGTGGCTGGATACCGTCAAGGCAGTAAGGGCAGGGAACACTCCCGGTAATGTAATCGCCCGTATTGTTCTGGCTGCGTCCTTTGCCTCAGTTCTGGTCAAGCCGTGTAATTGTTTACCATTTTTCGTTCACCTGTGGGGCGGGACGGAAACAGGTAAAACCGTAGGCCTTCTTCTTGCCGCCAGTGTATGGGCCGACCCAGAGATAGGTAAGTACATCCAGACATTTAACGCCACGGAGGTTGGTAAAGAGCTTGGCGCTGCGTTCTGTAATTCCTTGCCACTTATCATTGATGAACTCCAACTGATCAAGGACAACCGAAAGGACTTCGACCGAATGATTTACCAGTTGTCTGAGGGTGTGGGCCGTGCCAGGGGACGGAAACAAGGAGGACTCCAGAAAACCCCGACTTGGCGAAACTGCATCATCACAACAGGTGAGTTCCCTATTATATCTCCTAACAGCGGAGCGGGGGCAGTTAACCGAACAATTGAGATTGATTGCCATGCGGAGCATCTGTTTGATGACCCTAAGCTGGTGGCAACCACACTTTACAGCAACTATGGATTTGCTGGAAAAGAGTTTGTAGCGCACCTCATGGAAGACGGAGCTTTCGAGCGCGTTCAGAGCATACAGGAGACCATGCAGGACGCATTGAAGACCGGAGATACGATGGACAAGCAGACGGCCTCAGCAGCTCTCATTTTGGCGGCTGACAGACTTACCGAGGAATGGATTTTCCAGGATGGTGTTCTACTCCGCCCGGAGGATATTCGCCCCTATCTTGTCTCTAAGGAGACAGTCAACCAGAATGGGCGGGCACTTCAATACCTTTATGATTTTATCAACATCAACCAGGCGCGATTTGGGTTAGACGCAGAGGCTCATCAGGGCGAGGTGTGGGGTGATCTGGACGATGACTACGCCTATATTATCCGGTCCAAGTTCGATCAAATTTTGGCCGACGAGGGTTACAACGCCTCCGCTTTTTTGGGCTGGGCCAAGAATACTGGTAACATCAAGTGCGGCAAGGACGGGAAACCAACTGTCGTAAGAAAACTGAATGGACGGTCTTGCCGCTTCGTTTGCCTGAAATTACAGGGAATTGATAACTTTTTAGGCGGAAATGACGATTTTTTGCTTCCGTGAGAAGGTTACCCGGTTACCCAAGTTACCCTATTTTTGATATGTTTTCTAAGAAAAAGTATTTTGCGAAATCAAAAAATAATTTTTTCAAGTGTTAATTTTGTGGGTAACTGGGTAACCGAGACTTGAAACCGTTGGGAGAGTAAGCGTTGAGTGGTTACCCACCATTGGTAACGACAGGTAACATTGGTAACGTACAGGTGAAAACATGGTATTTCCATTTGAACAAATGGCGGCTCGTGGCGAGCCTATGCCCAAAGGACTCGACCTTCCAGACCAGCTTGCTTATCAATTCCTGTCAGATCTGTATGCCAGGATCAGGCACGGGAATTTGGACTGGGAACAGGCGATTATCGAAAAGGGGCAAATGATACATCAATATGACCTAGCAAAAAGGAAAATGGATCACTGGTCAAAAATGAGCGACCACTATGCGAATCGCACAAAAGCGGTTGAACGCTACCAAAATTCTTATCGAAAAAATCGTACATTGGAGAACGCCGACAGGTTGAGCGCGGCGCTGGATGGGAGGTTGTGATGAATGAATACATACATTACGAACCATATGGACGATATTAAGCGTGCCCTGCTGGGCGACAAAGAGGCGGCGAAGCTATGAGGGTGTTGGTAGCCTGTGAAGAGTCTCAGGAGGTATGCAAAGCGTTCCGGGCGCTGGGCCATGAGGCGTACAGCTGCGACATAGAGCCCTGTTCGGGAGGGCATTCTGAGTGGCATATACAACAAAATGTTCTTCCCTTGATTGATGGGACTTGTGCCTTCAGAACGGGAGATGGGGCAGCGCACCACATTGAAGGCCTTTGGGATTTATTGATTGCGCATCCTCCATGTCAGAAGCTCTCTAATGCTGGAGCTGTAAATATGGGGCGAAAAGATAGTATTTGTAAAACACAAGAATGGAGAGAGAAATTCCTTAATGACCGATGTGACGCCGCAATATTTTTTATGACATTTTTGACCGCAAATTGTGGGAAGATTTGTGTGGAAAATCCTGACGGATACATGAACACACACTATAGGCCTCCTACACAGCACATTGAGCCATACATGTTTGGGGATGCATGGAAGAAAAAAACAGGTCTATGGCTCAAAGGGCTTCCCCAATTAAAGCCAACCAATGTTGTTATGCCGCGCGGGAAATGGGTGCAGCAGAACAAAAAGGGGAAAATTGCGAAATCAGAGGCATGGGAGGTTGTTGGAGTCAGGAACGCAAAAATGAGGGCAAAAACTTTCCCTGGCATAGCTCAGGCCATGGCAGAACAATGGGGAGGTATATGTGATGGATGACATCAAGCTCGCCCTCCTGGGCGACAAGGAAACCGCCCGTAGGCTGACGGATGCGGGGGTACTGCTGCCGTGCCCGATGTGCAAGGGCGATGAGATTTTAGTGCGAAGCGTAAGCGGCGCATTTGACAGCGGGAAAATAAGTACGAAAAAGTATACACAATGCCGTAGTTGTTTCTTGCAAACAACGTTTTACAACACTGAAAAAGAAACCCGCCTCGCCTGGAACACCCGTGCGCCGATTTTGAGCGCGGAGGAAATGGAGATGCTGGAGGGGAATGATAAATAACAAAAAAGCGCTTGATGCCGCGCAGACCATTGTTGACTACTGCAAAGGACAAACATCCTGCCAGAACTGTATTTTTCGGATGCATGGAGCGGATCATTGGAAATGCCATATAGATGCGTTTGTTTTGCGGGATGTAATAGCAAACATTGCAGCAAAGAGGAAAAATAATGGATATTTGTGAAGGGAGGCCCAGCCATGACGGACGAGGCCGTGGAGATGGAGATAGAGAGATGGGAGGCGCTGAATGAGAATATTGAGTGATGTGGTATGGATCGTCCTTTTGGTAATCACGCCGTGGCGGCTGTTTGAGAGATTTTTCCTGCCGGCCTGTGAGCGAGTAGTGGCAAAAAGATGGGAGGGGCTGAACGATGCGGCCGATTGATGCGGATGCGTTAAAAGAAGCGTTTGCGGATGTCCTGGACAAAAACTACATGGACGATTATGCAAAAGGATTTGTTGCGGGCTTAAATGTTATACTGAATATGCCAACCCTCCCCCAGCCCAGCAACGAGGCGCTGACGTGTGCTGGATGTGTGTATCGGAAGCGAGAAGGCTGGAACTACGAACAATTCGTGCGCTGTAAGAGGCACTGGGGTGACCGTTACCGCCGCCCGCCGGAGGGAGAAGCATGAAAATTACGAGAAGACAACTGGAGGATAGCCGACGGAGGGGATGCCGAGTATACGGCTATAAAAAAGCATTTTGCGATTTACATAGTTGCTGCGAGAAATGCGACAGGCGCATTAGACTATTGTGCAGACTGATTTGTAAGATCGAAAACATCCAAGAAAAGATTATCTTGAGGAGTTGCCCGCCGGAGGGAGAGGAGGGCACATGACTTCAAAAGAAAGAACTAATCCAATCGGCAATTCCGGCGAAGTGTTCAATAAGAAGACCGATAATCGCACCAAGAAAAACCAAAAGCACTTGAAATATACGCTCCTGTTTCTTTTCGGCGTTGCTCTTGGTATCTTGTTCGGCGCGATATTCAAACTCTGCTAAAGAATCTTCACCGCGTGGGGTGATGATCCACACTGTTGGGTTCATGCAAAATTCGCCAGCTGTTTCTTTGAGTTCGTGGCTTACAGGGCGAATGTAGCCGCACTCTTTGAAATACCTGATTTGTTCGGTCATTTTTGGCCCGGTGTATTTTTCTCTGCGATATTCCAGCAAAGCGTAATAATTCTTTTCTGACAGCATGGTTATCACCTCACGCCGATTATACCACAAGGAGGACAAGATGGACATTGAGAAGCTGATTGAGCAGTTGAAAGGGATTGCTAAAGGGCTTGTGGAAGCTGGATTCCCAAAATGTGCAAACACTGTGAGGCAGGCCGCCACCGCCCTCTCCACGCTCCGGGCAGAAAACGAGAGACTGAAAAACAAATTGTCCGAATTGGCACACTTGCCGTTTGACAAGCCTGGAATCGGAGAGCGAACAAAGCTGATGGCCGAAAATGCAGAACTGCGGGCCGAGCTTGAGCAGGTGAAGCAGGAGAGGGATGTTGCAATAGAGCAACTGCACGGCCATTGTCCAGCTTGCGCTCACTACACGCCAAATCATAATGAGGGGCTATGCCGATTTTGTTGTTTTGAGGTCGCACGGAACACAAATGTAGAGATTAACGACAACTGGGAATGGCGCGGCCAGAAGGAGGAGTGAGCATGGAAAAGCTAACGGGGAAATTAAGGTATGTACTGGAAGATTGTATTGGTTGTATCAGCCCTATCCAACAAGAGGTGATAAATAAATCGGTTGACCGCCTCGCTGCCTACGAGGACACGGGGTTGGAGCCAGAAACAATCGAAGAAATATACAAAGAATGGAGCTATTATTTGAATTTCGTAGGTAAAAGGAACACAATCGAGGATGCAGTAGATGATATCTACGATGAAGGGAAGGTTGATTATGACCGCCTCCGCGAGCTGGCCCAGGCGGACAGGATGATCGGGAAAGAAGTTTGGGCGCAAGAAAAATACTTAAACATTTTCCAGACAAAGCCAAGCCTCATTCAAAGAACGACAATTCAGTATGTTTCTCTGTTAAAAGGTGGAAACATCCTGTGCCACACTCAAACCTGTGCTTTCCCATTGAATGAAATTGGCAAAACCGTTTTCTTGACCCGTGAGGAAGCCAAGGCCGCACTGGAGGGGATGAAGAATGGCTGAGTACATCGAGAGGGCGGCAATTTTAAAAAGCCTTGGGTATGATGAAAAAAGGCGAGCTGATGTTCTTCCTGGGTCAACGTTTGATATTGTGCTGAAAGAGGCCGCCGCCGAGGTTGCGGAGGTGAGGCACGGGCGGTGGTTTTTCAAGTATCCGAATGGCTGGGCCTGTTCCAGATGTGGTGAATGGGGCTTGATGATTGACAACCAGGGTATTTGCAAATCAAGCTACTGTCCCAACTGCGGCGCTTTGATGAAGGAGGAAGAGCATGAGGCTGGGTGATGTAGACAAACTGCTTTACCGTAAGAGAAAGGTTATGTTTTTTGGATTGGGCCAAGATGATGAGTGCTGGGGGTTCGCTGTGCCTGTGGAAGAAATTGATAAGGCTCCCACTATTGATGCCGTTCCTGTGGTCAGGTGCGCCCGATGCAGGCACGGAGAAGCATTCAAAACCTTCCCCGGCGGGATATTCTGCCCATACATCAAGGATACGGTCCCGCCAGATGGATATTGCTACATGGGGGAGGAAAACCCCCATGACTAAGTGCTGCGCCACCTGCGCCTGGTACGAGGACTTCCAGGGCGTGTGCTTCAACGGGGATTCGCCGTACTGCGCCGACTTCACGGAGCCGGATCAGCGGTGCAGGGAGTGGGAAAGGAAGGAGGACGGCCATGAGCAGTGAACTTTGGCTTGGCTATGTGGCCGGTGCGCTGACATTTGGCTGGCTGCTGCCGTGGATAGGAAGGAAAATCAAATGAAGTTTCGGAACCCTGAGACGGGGGAAGTGTTTGACGATGTAGACGTCACTCTTGATTCCGCTTTTGATTGCGACTGCTGCAATCCGGGGACGTGCCCCGTTGGAAAGGCAGCGTTTATTTCTGGATATTCCTGCTGCGATTACGTTGAAAAACACCCCCACGAAGCCGCCTGCCTGATGGGCTTCGAGGTGGTGGAGGATGAACAATTTCGTGAGGTCACGAAAATGATGAAGGAGGCCAACATGAAAGAAAAATGCCCTATTTGTGATTATGATATTGAGCACTGCCAGTGCCTTTTCGGCGGGTCTGCCCATCCGGACAGAAGTAAAAAGCAGGATGTAGTAAAAGACCATCTATATCTTTTCTCTGATGAGCAAGTAAAGCACATTATTAAGCTTGAAAGATTTTGGGAAATAAGCTATTTGGACAAAGAAAAAAAGAAAATCATGGCGGAACTGAAAAAAGAGTATCCAAAAATTCAGGTGCCGGTATCATCGAAGGAGGCCAACATGGACAAGCCGAGAATTTGTGATGTGCTAGGGGTTAACGTGGACGAGGAATTTGAATTTGATTTTGATAGCAATCAGGTAAGCAGAGGAACGATGAAAATCGGCGCGGATGGATTACGGTACTACAAGGACAAAAAAGATTGGTTCCAATGTTGGAATGAAGAGGACTTAATATATATTATCAACCACCCCGACCGCATCATCCGCAAGCCCCGCTTCACCCAGCAGGAGGTGGAACTTTTTAGGGCAATTCAAGTGCTTTACCCTAAAGCGGAGTATGTAGAAAGGATTAAGGATAGCGGAGTAATCGGATTGAGTAACAATACATGTGGATGGATAATGGACATTGATAAAGACTTGTTCCAGGCCCTCCGCCCCGGCGAATCCGTCAAGCTGGACGAGATCATCGGAGGTGCCCAATGAGAGAAATTCTTTTCAAAGCCAAGCGGCTGAGTGATGGTGCATGGGTGGAAGGTTATCTATACCGCCTCCATGATAGCTTAAATCCCTTTATTATGTTCAGAAACCGGCATGGTGAAGCTTACGAGGTTGACCCCTCCACGGTCTGCCAGTACACCGGACTGACCGACAGGAACGGGAAGAAGATTTTTGAGGGGGATATCATCCGTTGGACTAACTGGAAGGACGAGCAAAAAGAAGCCCCTGTATGCTATGACCCAGAGTGGAATAGATTTTGCGTTTGGCTGAATGGCGCTGAAAGTATGGGCGTAAATAAGCATCTTTCAACTGGCGGAATTGAGATCATCGGCAACGTCCACGACGGGGAGGGCGGACAGCATGATAGAATGGATTAGCGTCAAGGAGAGGCTGCCGGAGGAACTTCCCGAAAATAAAGGAAGAAAGACAATCTCTTGTTTAGTAGCATTAAAGTCCTGTTATCCCAAAGGAAAGGCTACGATTCAGAAAAGGCAGAGACAGTGGATTCCATATTATGACGGTTCTTTTGTTGGATGGGAGTGGAGCAGGATTGGAGCACAAAGAGTCACCCACTGGATGCCCCTCCCAGACCCGCCGAAGGAGGGATAGCCTTTGACCAGCCAAGGAATAGAAACCTTCCTCTCCTATCTACGAGAGACCGAGCAAAGATACCATATGGCTGAAGCGGACGAGCAGGAAGCAAATAATGAGACTCAGGATATCCTACATAGCTTGGAGCTTCAGGATCATGACTATCACGATTTTGCTCGTCTATCAAAGGAGCTGAGAGGAGTACGCCAGAAACGACGGGCCGCAAAGGACACTATGAGTGAGGCGGCCCCGGTGCTTGATTGGATAGACCAAAACCGCACAACAATCAAAAACCTTGAACGACTCCTGGGTGATGTGCGGAAAACTGAGAAGAGCACTGCCAATCGGATCTATACACCCAGGGCGAGGAGGGATAGCAATGCCTAAACCAAGCGCAACCCTCGCCCGTATCAAGACAGAAGCGGAGGCCAAGTATAACGCCCTTTTCCGGTTAAAAATGGACATGCTGATGCAGATGGGACAAGATGCTGCTATGATCGCCGCTCACGAAGTCCTCCAGCTTGGCCCCGGCAGGTCTGAGGCTTTCCGCACCGCATACATAGAGGCTATGAACGGTATGGCACGGATGGTCTGTGAGGATCAGCAGGACGATAGCGAGTTCGTCTATGCCAAAGCAAAGATTGACGAGCAGATCAGGGCCATTGTTGGAGATGACCTGTTTAAACCCTGGGAGGAGAGATATGGTCGAAATCTGTGACAAGGGGAAAACCTGCGTCTACTGGCGAGGTATCAATAATTCCAAGGATGCGCCCTTTTGCAACCATCTATTAGATACCGGATGCCGTAGAGTGGGAGACGTGGACCACTGTGAATCCAAGGAAATAGGAAAGCGGAGAAAAAGAGTATCCTTTGACTGCCCTCTGGAACAGCAGGGATTATAAGGATGGTGATAGGATGGACGAGTTTCCAGAGCGGCTAAGAAGGTTAAGGGAGTCTATGAGGCCGGTCAGGAGCATGACGGTTACATCACAGCTAATGGGGTTAAGCCCTGATGCATTACGAAAATATGAGAGAGGGGAAGTGGAGCCAAAAATGACAGCCCTAAAGCTGATTGCGGCATATTATCACATTAGCCTCGATGAACTCTGCAAAATGGAGGAAGAGTAAGCCCTAAACTTTCATAATCTCATAGAAAATATTGCAAATTCATAAAGTTTTATGAGTGAGCAGAAATATGTATGCGACAATGGGAGTGTGGGAGCGTATGCCCCTGCGCTCCCATTCGCTTTTTCTATTTCCTCCTCAACCCCGACGCTTGCCGGGGTACATACGCCGCACAAGCGCATCAGCCCACACATCCGGGCCGGATGGTCGCGCCCTCCATGCGGCAACATCGCCCTTTACGGGCATTAGACAATGTGCTCTAAAGGCCAAGGAGCTGACTGTGGAAAGACACTACACCAGATTGTCGGAGCGTCTAAGCACTGGGAAGAGTAAGATGCCCGCCTGTCATGGAGGCGGAAGCGGTTGCAGCTATGACCTGCCACGGCGCTATCCCGCTGAAAACTGCCATGTGTGCCTGTATACGGGTATGCCAATATGGTGTGACAATCTAAGCGGAACGGCGCACATAAAAACTTGGAGGGCATGATGGGCAAAGCAAAAAGGAAACCAAGGCCATCTATGCCAGATTGGTATTGGTGGGGGCAGGACGGGTGCTGGTTTTGCAAAAATAAGAACAACTGCAATCAGTGTAAAGCAAACCGAGCTGCGTGCAAAAGAGATCCGAAACTATGCAAAAAGAGGGAAAAAGTTACAAAATCCGCGGCCGAAAATAAGGACATATAAATAGCGGAACCATTGAAACACAATGGGTTTATGGTGGCCGAAAAAATATTAGAATTGGCTTAAAAAGTTATATGCCGAGTGCTGTAGCAGAAGGCCGGACCGCAGCCATGGGAACGGCGGCGAGGTCGTGGCGGCTCATTACCGCCTCTCGGCTCCAGAGAAGTCCGGTGTATGCCGGACAAAGCATCATCCATGTGGTGGTGCTTTATACGCCGCTCCTCGCCGCATGAGGCGGGCGGTGGCACCAGGACGCAAGTCCTTACAGAGCAGGCCCCCGGAAAGCCTGACCAAACCCGGAGCATACCCCGGAAGGGGTATATATGCCGTGCCTCGTTGCGGGAGATGGGGGCGGGACAGGAGAGAAATAACATGGATTATAAATCAAGGCGCTGGAAGCGATTAAGAAAAAAGATATTGCGAAGAGATAGATATTGCTGTAGAGAGAGCAAGAGGTATGGGCAGATAGTAGAGGCAACAACAGCACACCATGTTTGGCCAGTGGAACAGTACCCAGAATACCAGTGGTGTGAGTGGAATCTGATTGCCCTATCAGGTGAGGAACATAATGCAA
>ENA-ORUM01001208-ORUM01001208.1-human-gut-metagenome-genome-assembly--contig:-NODE-1208-length-22636-cov-8.508436_pt1 | contig 22636 bp, 19 predicted proteins | sample MGYA00242083_ERZ509217 | MGnify/ENA primary metagenome ERZ509217 (study PRJEB26280, sample SAMEA2338831) | human gut metagenome | biome: human gut; feature: human-associated habitat; material: faeces...
ACACGATGCTGCTGGCCAGCTACGACGTGACCAACCAGAAGGCCACGGTGATGTCTATTCCCCGGGATACCATGGTGAATGTCTCCTGGGATATCAAGCGCATCAACTCCGTGTATAACTACTATGGCGGCGGAGACCGGGGGATCCAGTATCTCTACAAGGAAATCGCCCAGCTGGTGGGCTTTGAGCCGGACTATCAGGTGGTTGTGGAGTGGGACGCCGTGGGCCAGATCGTGGACGCCATGGGCGGCGTCTGGTTCGACGTGCCACGGAACATGAACTACGACGATCCTTATCAGGACCTTCACATCCACCAGGAGAAGGGCTACCGCCTGCTCACGGGGGACGACGCCATGCAGGTGCTCCGCTACCGCCACGACAACGACATGCGCTACGGCTATCCGGACGGCGATCTGGGCCGCATCAAGACCCAGCAGGCGTTTCTGACCGCCATGGTGGACCAGCTGCTGCAGATCAAGAACGTCACAAAGATCAACCAGTTCATCCAGGTGTTCCAGAACAATGTGGAGACAGACCTGAGCTTCCAGAATATCCTATGGTTTGCCCAGCAGGCGATTCTGGGTGGGCTGAGCATGGAGAACGTGGAGTTTGTCACCATGCCCAACCGGACCGCATCCTGCTGGAGCCGCACCTATCACAACTATCAATCCTACGTGGTGCCCAGCGCGAATGAGCTGCTGGAGCTGGTGAACACCAAGCTGAGTCCTTATACGGAGGTATTCACCCTCAGCGACTTGGACATTATGTCCGTCAACTCTGACGGCAGCATCAGCTCGTCCACCGGCCATGTGGAAGACAGCCGGGCGGCCCGGCCGCCGGTGAAGCCTACCACGCCCAGCAAGCCGGAGGAGGAGACGCCCACGGTGGATGAGAACGGTAATCCCATCGATCCGGACACCGGCCTGCCGGTGACGCCGGATGGCGGAACCACGGACCCGGGGACGGGCGGGACCACAGACCCGGGCTCTGGCACGACGGATCCCGGAACAGGGACAACGCCCGACGGCGGGACAGATCCCGGCACCGGCGGCGGGACCACAGGACCTGACACCGGAGAAGGAACCACCGGCACCGGCACCGACGGGACCACCGATCCGGGTACGGGCACAAGCGGGACTCCGGACGGCGGCACGCCTGACGCAGGCGGAGGAACGACCGATTCGGGCACTGGAGACAGCCAGACCTCCGGCACCGGAGATGGAGGCGGCGATGCTGCCGCAGAAGAGGCTCCGGATGACGGCTTTATCATCGTGAGCTGAACGACGGAAAAGGGGTGGCACCATGGCGGACCAGATGGATGGAAAAGGACGTCCCCCAAAGAGACGGTCCGGACTGACCAGGGGGCAGAAGGGGCTGATTGCCGCAGCCGCAGTTCTGGCTGTGGCCCTGGCGGGAGTTCTGGCCTGGCAGAGCCTGTTCGTCCGGCCGGACCTCAACACCGGCAAGACAGAGCCCCAGGAGACGGAAGAACCCACCGATCCGGTGGAGGAGATCGACTGGGGCGAGGGGACCCGCCCCCGCAGCGACGGGGAGCGGAAGAGTCAGGACTACTACACAGTTCTGATCCTGGGCCGGGACACGGGGGGCGGCGGCAATACGGACACGATGCTGCTGGCCAGCTACGACGTGACCAACCAGAAGGCCACGGTGATGTCCATTCCCCGGGACACTATGGTGAATGTCTCCTGGGATATCAAGAAGATCAACTCTGTCTATAATACCTATGGCGGCGGAGACCGGGGTATCCAGGCCCTGTATAAGGAGATCTCCCAGCTGGTGGGCTTTGAGCCGGATTATCAGGTGATTGTGGAGTGGGAGGCCGTGGGTGAAATCGTGGACGCCATGGGCGGCGTCTGGTTCGATGTGCCCCGGAATATGAACTATGATGATCCTCTTCAAAACCTCCATATCCATCAGGAGAAAGGCTATCGCCTGCTCACGGGCGAGGACGCCATGGAAGTCCTCCGTTACCGCCATGACAACCGCAAGAACGGCGTGACGCTGGGATACCCGGAGGGAGACGTGGGCCGCATCAAGACCCAGCAGGCGTTTTTGAAGGCGATGGTCGAGCAACTGCTGAAAGTGGAAAATGTGCCGAAAGTCCGGCAGTTCATTCAGGTATTTCAGGACAATGTGGAGACAAACCTGACGTTTCAAAACATCCTCTGGTTTGCGCAGGCCGCATTTTTAGGTGGCCTGAAGGCGGAGAACGTGGAATTCGTCACCATGCCGGGTAACAGCAGTGCTTATGCTTACAGCGCGTCTATCAGCAAGGCGAACGGCGAATACTCGGAGGCCTCTTATGTGACCCCCTATCCCAATGAACTGCTGGAGCTGGTGAACACCAAATTGAGCCCCTACGCCGAGGTATTTACCCGCAGCGATCTGGATATGATGACCGTGAACAGCGACGGCTCCGTCAGCTCCTCCACCGGTCATGTGGAAGACAGCAACGCCACCCATCCCCGGTCCTACTGGCAGGCCCAGTGGACGCCCCAGGAGCCGGAGGAGGAGACGCCCCCGGAGGGGGAGACCGGCACAGGGACCGGCCCTGATGCCGGAGCGCCGGAGACCGGCGGGGCGGCCGGGACGCCCGGCGACGGAGAGACCACGGATCCCGGCGGAGCCACGGAGCCCGGTACGGGGAGCATCGATCCGGACACGGGAGACCTGATCGACCCGGAGACCGGCGGCATCATCGATCCCGGCACCGGGCAGATCCTGGACCCCGGTACAGGACAGGTGATCGGCCAGCTCCCGGGCGGCAGCGGAGACCCGGCGGCAGGTGAGAGCGGCGGAACCGCCCCGGAGTCGCCGGATTCCCAGCCGTCTGATGGTGAGACGGCGCCTCCTGTAGACCCCGGTACGTCCGACGGCGGAACCGCGGCCCCGGATGACGGGTTTATTATTGTAACCTGAGCGGCAGGTGTGCCGCAGATTCAAACGATCAGAAAGGATGAGTCCATGACACCCAAAGAGATGGCCCTGACTGCGGCCAAAGCCCTGGACGAGAAAAAGGGCGGCGACATCGCCGCCATCGAGATCACGGAGCAGACCACCCTGGCGGACTATTTCGTCATTGCCACCGGCAATTCCAACACCCAGATCAACGCCCTGTGCGGCGCAGTGGAGAAGGCCATGAAGGAGCAGGCGGGGGAGGATCCTCTCCGCCGGGAGGGCTACCGGGACGGCACCTGGGTCCTGCTGGACTACGGCTGTGTGGTGGTCCACGTGTTCTCCGCCGAGGCCCGGGAGTTCTATTCGCTGGAGCGGCTTTGGCACGACGGCAAGCCGGTGGATCTCTCCGGTGTGCTGACGGAGAATTGATCGCCCTTCGCGCCAAGTGGCGTGTCCAAGCGTTTTGCCGCAGGCAAAAATATGAAATGGGCAGGCTCTGCCTGCCCATTTGAGTCCAATGTGGTGCCACGCAAAACGAAGATTTTGTGGGGCGCCGTGTCCGGTGAAAAGGGGAAACATCAGCTCCGACGGCGCTGACCGCCGGAGCTTTTTTCTGCTTATCAACCCAGAGTTGCGCGATAGCTGGTGGACGCAACCGCCCGCCCCGGGTATGCTGAGACCACCAAAACAAAAGGAGGCAACTGCAATGGCATTCAGTTCCATTATCATGCTCCCGCTGCTGCTCCTGTTTCTGGCCATCTGGGCAGGGCTCATTTATCTGCTGATCCTGCTGATCCGGGCCCTGCGGAAGTACCTGCGGGGCGGGGAGGCCCGCAGGGAAAAAGCGGAGACCCGCCGCACCTTGGGAGAGGTCCTCAAGGCCCACCGGATGCGCTGCCAGATGACCCAGGAGTTCGTGGCGGAGGCCCTGGGGGTCAGCCGGCAGGCGGTCAGCAAATGGGAGACCGGCACGGCGGACCCCAGCACCTCCAACCTGCTGGCCCTGGCGAAGCTCTTCGGTGTGCCAGCGGAGGAGCTGCTGCATCAGGCGACCGGCGGGGGAGTATGAAACAATCGGAATCAAGGGGCAGCGATATAAGTCAGGGGGCGAAAAGCCTTCCCTGCGAAGTGTGAGGGCGCATTGGGCGCGCCTGTATGAAAATGGGCCTGCTTCCTGTGAGGCAGGTCCATGCACCAAGCACTTCGGTTTTAACAAGTCCGGCTGCCTCGGCGCCCAACTTTTCTCCAATATCCATCTGTTCACACGTTCGGTTCTATAAAATGGGCAGCAGATTGGTCCCAATATTTTTTGTAAACCCGATCTGTATTCCCATCAAGATTCAGTTGGTACATCCGAAATGTAACCAGAAAATTCTTGGGCTGCCACTGTTCTTCGTAAGAATATTGGTACTTCATTCCAACGTTCCGCATAACGCCGCCGCTTCTTGGGTTGTTTCGGTCATGCGTTGCTGTGATATAAGGCAGGCCGTCCTTTTTCACTTGGGCGATCACCGCTTTGCCCGCTTCTGTGACAAGTCCCTGATGCCAGAATTCCCTGCGAAGCCCATATCCGAAATCGTGATGTTCCTCCATATCCACTTTTATGTAGCCGATGGGATGATCGTCCGTTTTCAAGCAGATCGCGTAAGCGTATGCCTGCGGCTGGACATATTTTGAAGCGTATCTTTCTTCATAGAATTTCTTGGCTTCTTCTATGCTGTCTATCGGATACCAGGGCAGGAATTGATTGACTTCCTTGTCATGGAGAATCAGAAACAGCCATTCCAGATCGCGCTCTGTGAATTTCCTCAAGATCAAACGCCCGGTTTCCAATGTGGGCGTGTTTATCAGGGTGCCCTTCACGGTTTCGCCTCCCCCCAAAATTGCCAGAGTTTTTTCTGCTGCCATACGTTGGATTTTCCCCATTATACAGAGCAGGACGGGCAAAAACAAGATGTCGACTGGATTGTAAAGCGCTTTTCCCGCTTACCTCTTGACAAAACGCGCAAAGCCACATAAAATAGACCCGTTAACGACATTGATGGGAAGAAAGGCGAAATGTCCCGCCTTCAGAGAGCCGGCGGTTGCTGCGAGCCGGTGGGGGACCTTCGCGGATGACTGTTCCCGGAGTCTCCCGCCTGAACGGACATAGTAGGGTGGGACGGCAGGCCCCGTTACTGGCCGAGGCCCTCCGGGCCGTTGAGCGCCATCCGGCAACGGCTGGCGAAACCAGGGTGGTACCGCGTAGCTTTTACGCCCCTGACCGTAAGGTCGGGGGCGCTTTTACAGCTTAAAGAGGGGATTGACATCTCCTTGCCCGCAGGGGGCACACCGCATCCGTCAGGCGGCAGAGCCGCCAACGGCTGCGCAGCAGAGTGCCTTCACCAGCGGCATCAGTCACTGGCGACACAACCCAAGGCGGTTGGGTCAAAGTATTTTTGCCACGTACAGAAGGTGAATTGCCCCGTAGAAGCAAGAGAGGCCGCCCGGGGGCGCGCCGCGGCAAAAATAAATCGAACAGAGAAATCCATTCACAGGAATGAGGAGAAGGATATGAAATACGATTTTGCCAGCATTGAGAAAAAGTGGCAGCAGAAGTGGCTGGAGGAGAAGCCCTTCACCGCCGTCACGGGGGACAAGACTCGGGAGAAGTTCTTCGGCCTGATCGAGTTCCCCTATCCCTCCGGCCAGGGGCTCCACGTGGGCCACGCACGGCCCTTCACCGCCATGGACATCATCTGCCGGAAGAAGCGGATGCAGGGCTACAACGTCCTGTTCCCCATCGGCTATGACGCCTTCGGCCTGCCCACAGAGAACTACGCCGTTCAGCACCACATCCACCCCGCCAAGGTGACCCACGACAACATCGAGAACTTCCGCAAGCAGCTCCACATGCTGGGCTACTCCTTCGACTGGGACCGGGAGGTGAACACCACCGACCCCAGCTACTACAAGTGGACCCAGTGGATCTTCCTGCAGATGTTCAAGAAGGGGCTGGCCTACAAGGCTTCCATGCCCGTCAACTGGTGCACCAGCTGCAAGATCGTCCTGGCCAATGAGGAGGTCGTGGACGGTGTGTGCGAACGCTGCGGCGGCCAGGTCATCCGCAAGGAGAAGAGCCAGTGGATGCTGGCCATCACCAAGTACGCCGACCGGCTCATCGACGACCTGGACGACCTGGACTTCATCGAGCGGGTGAAGATCCAGCAGAAGAATTGGATCGGCCGGTCCGAGGGCACGGAGGTGGACTTCACCGCCACCAACGGCGACAAGCTGACGGTCTACACTACCCGGTGCGACACGCTGTTCGGCGTGACCTATATGGTCATCTCCCCGGAGCATCCCTATCTCCAGCAGTGGAAGGACCAGATCCAGAACTGGGATGCTGTGGCCGCCTATATCGAGGAGGCCGCCCGCAAGTCCGACTTTGAGCGGGGCGAGCTGAACAAGGAGAAGACCGGCGTCCGGCTGGAGGGCATCGAGGCCGTCAACCCCGCCAGCGGCAAGCACGTGCCCCTGTTCGTCTCCGACTACGTGCTGATGGGCTACGGCACCGGCATCGTCATGGGCGTGCCGGGCCACGACCAGCGTGACTGGGAGTTCGCCACCAAGTTCGGCCTGCCCATCGTGGAGGTGGTCCAGGGCGGAGACATCACCAAGGAGGCCTTCACCCTGAAGGACGACACCGGCATCATGGTGAACTCCGGCTTCCTGGACGGCCTCACCGTGAAAGAGGCAATTCCCACCATGAAGAAGTGGGTGACGGAGCAGGGCATCGGCCGTCCCAAGACCAACTTCAAGCTCCGGGACTGGGTGTTCAGCCGCCAGCGTTATTGGGGCGAGCCCATCCCCCTGGTGAACTGCCCCAAGTGCGGCTGGGTCCCCCTGCCGGAGGAGCAGCTGCCCCTGCTGCTGCCGGAGGTGGACTCCTATGAGGTCACCGACACCGGCGAGAGCCCCCTCAGCAAGATGACTGACTGGGTGAACACCACCTGCCCCAAGTGCGGCGGCCCCGCCCAGCGGGAGACCGACACCATGCCCCAGTGGGCTGGCTCCAGCTGGTACTTCCTGCGGTATATGGATCCCCACAACGACAAGGCATTCGCCTCCAAGGAGGCCTTGGACTACTGGTCTCCCGTGGACTGGTACAACGGCGGCATGGAGCACACCACCCTGCATCTGCTGTACTCCCGGTTCTGGCACAAGTTCCTGTATGACATCGGCGCCGTGCCCACCAAGGAGCCCTATGCCAAGCGCACAAGCCACGGCATGATCCTGGGCGAGGGCGGCGAGAAGATGTCCAAGTCCCGGGGCAACGTGGTGAACCCCAACGACATCGTGGACCAGTACGGCGCCGACACCATGCGCCTCTATATCATGTTCATCGGCGACTTTGAGAAGGCCGCAACCTGGTCCAACGACGCGGTGAAGGGCTCCAAGCGGTTCCTGGACCGGGTGTGGAATCTGGCGGAGAGCGCCTCCGACAGCTATGATGTGACCCCCGCCAACGAGGCCGTCATCCACAAGACCATCAAGAAGGTCACAGAGGATGTGGACAGTCTGAAGATGAACACCGCCATCGCCGCCATGATGACCATGGTGAACGAGCTGAACGCCAACGGCTGCACCCGGGGCGACCTGAAGTATCTGCTCCTGCTGCTGAACCCCTTCGCCCCCCACATCACCGAGGAGCTGTGGGAGAACCTGGGCTTCGCCGCCCAGACGGGCAAGATGTGCTGCCAGGCGGAGTGGCCCGTGGCGGATGAGAGCAAGACCGTGGCCTCCACAGTGGAGCTGGCCGTCCAGGTAAACGGCAAGCTGAAGGGCACCATCTCCATGCCAACCGACAGTGAGGAGAAGGCCGTGGTGGATGCCGCCCTGGCGGTGGAGAAGGTCCGGAAGGCCACCGAAGGGATGCAGATCATCAAGACCATCCTGGTGAAGAACCGGCTGGTGAACCTGATCGTCAAGCCCGCGAAATAAGACTGCGCCCAGCGGTGCGTACAAGCGTTTTTGCCGGAGGCAACAACCTTGGGGCGGACGGCCTGTGCCTGTCCGGCTGCATTCCGATGCGGGAGCCCCGCTGGACCGGGAACCGGCCGATGCATCTGGTGGGAGCATCCCAGTTCATCCCAATCACACCAAAAGGCCGGACGGGAAATCCCGTCCGGCCTGCGCTTCAGGCCCTGCCTGAGAAAGGAGAACCTATGAGCCGTCTGGATGAATTCCTGCGCCTGCTGTGCGGCAGGTTTGACAATACCCGGCAGCTGGAGGAGCTGCGGCGGAGCGGCAGCCCCGCCCTGCCGCTGGCAGAGCATGTCAACACCGTGTGCAACGACAAGATTGACGGCCTCCCCGCGGATTTTGCGGGAGCATTTGTGCTGGAGGAGAGCTACTACACCACGGAGGGAAAGACCCACGCCTCACCCCATCTGTTCCTCTTTACGGAGGAGGGGGAGGCGGTGAAGCTGACATCCTATCAGCTGCCCAAGGCGGCGGACGGCGGCGCGGCCACCTATGAGACGCTGCCGCCCCTGAAATGGGAGGATCTGGAGATCTCCGAGAAATTCACGCCTGCCCTCTATACGCTGCACGACGGCGTGTGGGAGGGGGGCAGCGTCAGCATGTTCTCCCCGGTGCTGAAGTTCACCCTGTATGAGCGATTCTCTCAGGAGTCCCTGGAGGTGGCGGAGACCATGGAGGTGAACGGAAAGCGGACGTTCGGGTACGATGTGCCCATCGTGTACCGGAGAGCGGCGGACTGATCTCCCGGGAGAAATGCTGATTTTCCGGAAAATCTCTTGACAACGGCCCGGAAGGTTTGTATAATACTTATGTTAAAGCCATAGATTATGGCCCTTAAAGTATCCTGGATTAAGCCGGATACCTCGGAGGGAGGGAAATATAGATGTCTGAGATCCATGTGAAGGACGGCGAGTCCATCGACAGCGCGCTGAAGCGTTTCAAGCGCAGCTGCGCCAAGGCCGGCGTCATCGCGGAAGTGCGGAAGAGAGAGCATTATGAGAGCCCCAGCGTCAAGCGCCGCAAGAAGTCTGAGGCCGCTCGCAAGAACAAGAAGCGCTATTATTGATCTGTCAAGGAAAAGTGCTGTGCCGAAAGGTACAGCACTTTTTATGTCCTCCGCCCGGGAAACAGCTTGGGCAGCAGATCCTGCACCTCCGGATACATCAGGAAGGCGGCGGCGAAGCCCATGTTCCCGCCGGTCCGCAGCTTCTGGGAAAGGGTGTCCGCGTCGTCGAAGAGGACGAAATGCGTCTCGCCGTCCCGGGCATAGGTGAAATACCGGGCGCACAGGTCCTGGGAGAAGAAAACGGAGGGGGACTCCCGGTCCAGCAGGTCCTGGAGTTCCCGGCCGCTGAGAGGGCGGCCTTCGCCGCTTTGAGCCGGGAGGGTGAAGTCCATCCGCAGCCGCTGGACATCCAGGGCCAGACCGCCTGCCCTGTCCCGTCCGGCAGCGGCCTCCTGCAGGCGCTGGACAAAGTTCCCGCCGGAGATGGCGGTGCAGATCAGGGGAATGGCGCCTGACGCCGCGGCGTAGGACTCCGGCACATAAACGGGGCGGGGCGACAGGCGCCGGGCCAGCGTCTCCGCAAAGGCCAGCCGGTCCGGCGCAGGAGGCTGCTCGAAATCCAGCAGTACGCCGCCGTAGCTCCGCCGCCCGCACTCCCGCAGCGCGGCGGCCGACAGCCGCTCCGGGCTGGCGATAAAGGGCGCGCCCCGGTCTGTGACGGACAATAGCCCGCCCCGGGTCTGGAGCAGCAGGTTCTGCCGCAGGAGCGTGGAGTCCGGCCCGATACAGTAGGCCACATGGGCCAGGGAACAGCGGAAGCGGGAGGCCTCCTGGGCCTCGGCCGGCGTCACGGCCAGATAGATCTGCAAAATGAACTCCCCCTTGTGGAATCCCGTTGGGACTGGTATACTAAAAGGAGACTATGCAGAGAAGGAGCCGCTTATGCCGTTTTCCCTGACGCCCCGCTGGGTGTTCCAGCATTACAGCGAGATCACGCCGGACTGGCTGCGGCAGCAGGGGATCACCCTGCTGCTCAGCGACCTGGACTTCACCCTGGCCGCCAAGAAGACCCGTCGGCCGGATCAGTCCCTGCGGGACTGGATCGCCGCCCTCCGCAATGCGGGGATCGGTTTCATGATCGTCTCCAACAACCGCTCCGGCAGCCGGGTGACGGAGTTCTGCGCGGACCTGGGGGTGCCTTATCAGGGCCGTGCAGGAAAGCCCAGTCCCAGGGGCCTGGAGGCCGCCATGGCACGGGCTGGGGCGGACCGGGTCTGCACCGCCATGCTGGGGGACAAGCTGCTGACGGATATGCTGGCCGCCAACCGGGCCGGAGTCCTGCCTCTGATGGTGGAGCCGGTGGGCGGCGCCGTGACGGCATGGCAGAAGGTGCTCCACGCTCTCCAGGCCCCGTTTAAGGCTATCTGCCGCCGCAAAATGGAAAAAAAGTCCTGAAAAATACTTGCATTACCGGACAACATAGGATAAAATAGCAGAGGAATTTTTGTAGAGATAGAGAGGCGGCCGGCTGGTCAGCTTTTCTTGAGATTTCAGAGGAGGATCATTTATGCCAACGATTACTGCCGGCGATTTCCGCAATGGTGTCACTTTTGAGAAGGACGGGAGCGTTTGCACCGTGGTGGAGTTCCAGCACGTGAAGCCCGGCAAGGGCGCGGCTTTCGTGCGCACCAAGTACAAGAACGTGATGACCGGCGCCATCCGCGAGGAGTCCTTCAACCCCACCGCCAAGTTCGAGCAGGCCACTGTGGAGCGCAAGGATGCCGAGTATAGCTACAACGACGGCGACCTGTACTACTTTATGGATCCCGAGACCTACGACATGGTCCCGCTGAACCGGGACGTGCTGGGCGACGCCTTCCGCTTCGTGAAGGAGAACACCGTCTGCAAGCTGGTGAGCTACAAGGGCAGCGTGTTCACCGTGGAAGTGCCCAACTTCATGGACCTGGAGGTCACGGAGACCGAGCCCGGCCTGCGGGGCGACACCGCCACCAACGTGACCAAGCCCGCGACGCTGGAGACCGGTGCTGAGGTGAAGGTGCCTCTGTTCATCAACACGGGCGACAAGATCCAGATCGACACCCGCACCGGCGAGTATATCGGCCGCAGCAAGGAGTAAGTGAGGCAAAGGGGGGGAAGCGTATTCCCCCCTTTTGTTCCTGAGAATGACTGCAACGCTGTTTGTAAAGGAAAGGAGCTGCTGTTATGGAGATTACGGAGAAGGTCGCGTATCTGAAGGGCCTGGCTGAAGGCATGGAACTGGACACCGAGAAGAAGGAGGGCAAGCTGCTTGCCGCCATCATCGACGTGCTGGACGACATCGCCCTGGAGATCGCGGATATGAAGGCGGACCAGGAGGAGCTGTACGACGGCCTGGACGCTGTCAGCGATGACCTGGAGGATGTGGAGGACGCCGTCTTCGGCGAGGATGACGAGGACGAAGAGGATGTATACGAGTATGAGGAGCCGGAGGAGGACGAGGACTGCTACGCCACCACCTGCCCCACCTGCGAGGAGACCATCTACTTCGACGAGTCCGTCTTGGAGGACGGCGAGGTCATCTGCCCCAACTGCGGCGAGAAGCTGGAGTTCGATCTGAACGGCCTGGAGGACGAGGACAAGCCCCAGGACGAGGAATAATCCCTATATGTGAGCGCAGGAGCCCGGTGCACAGCACCGGGCTCCTGTTTGCATTTTCCGCTGCTACTCCACTGTAACGGCGAACCGGCAGCAGGTCCCGCCGCCCAGCACCGTCTCCACGGTCCGGACCGTGATGTGTCTTTCGGGCAGCAGCTGTTCCAGAATATACAGCACACTCTGCCGGGAACATTCGCAGTGGGCGGCGTCGGCCGTCTCTCCCCCCAGCACCTCAGGGCAGACGCATTTGGGATAACCCACCTCATAGAGGCGCCCGGGCTGGAGAACCTTGGCAAAAAAGCTCTCCGTGTCCCCGTATTTTCGGTACTGGGCGTCCAGGTCGCAGCCGCACGCCCGGAACTGCGCCGCCTGGACAGGCAGGACGGTCTCCCGCACACACCGGACGGCTTTTTCTCTGTAATCCATGTCTCTTTCTCCCAATCTTTCAATCATTCTCTCCGGCGGTTTCCTCCGGAACACCGATCCAGCAGGCAAAGTCCGTGGCCAGGAAGGCCTCCTGGGCCTGCCGCACCCCGGCGTCCAAGCGAGAGACGCGGCCAAGGCCTGCCACCAGCGGATCAATGTACCGCAGCTTGGCGGGAATCCGGAACCAGAGTCCGTTCTCCGGCCTTTCCGCGCTCCGCTCCACCCGGCAGAAGCGCCGGAACCGGCGCCACCGGCGGGCGCTGGCCGGATCTGCCTCCAGCTTTTGGATGACAAAAGACTCCGTCCGATACAGGTCATCCTCTGTCAAGACCTGCCGGTTCACGGCATCGCGCAGCAGGTCCGCCAGGGCCTGCATGGCGAAGCGGTCCTCGTCCGCCACATAGACCTGGGCGGTCTGGAGCGATGCCTCTGTGAAGGCGCAGGCGGTCTCCCGCGTGCGGAAGGCCAGCTCCGGCCGGCCGGACTCGTCCCGCCAGACGGTGAGATCTTCGTAGAATACACGGAGGGCGTCCGCCCCGGCGAAGCCGTAGCACCGCAGGTCCCCCAGCGTGTACTCCAGACGGTCGGCGGAGAGCTGAGGGGAGTCATTGTCCGCGATGGGATAGCGGTGGTAATCCGCCACGTCTTCCGTGGTGAGGCCGTATTCTTTCAGCAGCGCCTGAAGCTCCGGCGAGGTCTCGATGAGTTCCGCCGTCCGTGCCTCGGTGGACTCCTGATGCAGGTGGTCCCCGTGGAGAAAATCCACCACATGGGCAAAGGCGGGTGTGGCCGCATCGTGGAGCAGTCCCGCCGCGCTTTGGCGGAGATCGCCGGTGAAGTGCCACACGATCAGCCCCACGCCCACGCTGTGGTCAAACCGGGAGTAGGGGGCCCACCCGGCAAAGTGGGGGAAGGACGTGTACTCGCACCCGCAGTTCATGCCCACCTGCCGCAGCCGGGCCATGGGCGGCGTCTCTGCCAGACGGCGGAGAAATTCCGGGATCTCCGGATGATACAGGGACCAATTTTCCGTCATGGCACAATCAGGCCTCCGGCTTTTTCTGCAGGCTGTACAGTCCCGCGCCGATGGCGGTGGCAAACGTGGCGTTTTCGGGAATGATATAGTGGATGCCGTACAGCTTTTCAAACAGCTGGAAATTCGTGACCGCCTGGGGCAGGGTGGTCATGGACCCGGTCAGCACCACAGTCTTGGAGTCACAGCACTGGCAGGCCAGCACCGTCATGGTGCCGATGGCCTGGAGCACCAGATTGACCACGCCGGCCGCCAGGTCCGCAGGAGTGGCGTCCTCCGCCAGATCGCCGAAGTTGGCGGCAGTCATATCCGGGTCCAGAGTGGGAGCGGAGTGGACCGTGATGTCCTTCATGGTCAGGTCTACATGGTCCAGATTGCCGCTCTCCGCCAGCTTTTTGATCTGGCCGAAGCGCTCCATTCCCACCAGCTTGTGGCAGAGCCCGCCCAGAGTGCCGCCGCCGATGCCGCTGCCGCACAGGTGGCGGATGCCGTCGGGGGACGCCCAGAGGAAAGCGGTGCCGGTGCCCATGCTGACCACCACGGCGGAGGACTGGCCCGACAGGGCCAGGGCTCCGGTGCCGCTGGCGGAGAACTCGCCCACTTTACAGGTGGGCAGACCGTAGATGTCGCCCTCCACATAAGAGGCGCCCACGCCGGTGAGCACTACCCGCCGCACATCCCGCAGGGAGAGCCGGTTGCTGGTGAGATAGTTGCCAAGGGCGCCATACAGGCTGGTCACCTGATCCTCCGCCCGGACCCGCAGCATGGAGATCACACTGCCGTCCGTCCGCAGACCCACGATTTTGGTGGTGGAGCCGCCGATGTCAATGCCTAAGATCACATCCATTGTGATGACTTCCTTTCAGCGGCAGACGGCCGCTTGGTTTTCGGTGGGGGCGCTTACTGGATGGCGCCTCCGCTGAGGTCAAACGACTTGGTGATATCCCGCCCCTGGCTGTCATAAAAGACAATCTCCTCTATGCTGATAGGACCTGTGGAGACGGTATCATCCACTGAGGTGCTCACCAGAAAGACGGGAGAGGCCGGAATGTCCAGCGCATAAGGCCCACCGCCCTCCAGTGAAAAGACCGCCCGGGCGATGCGGCCGTCGCCGTTCCGCCCCTCGAAGAGCAGCATCTGCTCCCCGTCGGACTCCACCACTCCGTTGCGGAAGGAGCCGGTCCCGCGACCGGAGTGGTCGAATTTATACCGCCCGGTGAATCCTCTCGAGAGACACAGGTATCCCAACCGTCCATCCAGAACCAGAGGATAATAGGTGAGACGCCCCACGGTCACAGGCTGGTACAGCTCCAACTGGTCCGCCTCGCAGGGAACGGACCTGCCCCGGTTGAACCATTGGAGCGCAGCCGGTTCCAGCCCATTGAGGTCCGCGTCCAGAGGAAATGAGCGGTGGTATGCAGTGAGGCCGGTCAGGATGCACAGAACGGCCGCCGCGGAGAAGAAGAGAGCAAACTTTTTCACGAGAAAACCCTCCAGTCCGCTGTGTACCGGAAAATGTGCGGTTCAATCTTTCCCCATCATAGGGGAGGGCGGAGTTGTTGTCAAGACGATTGATAAAAGATTGACAACAAATTCGGAAAAAGCATTGCTTTTCCTGGGGGAACCGCTTATAATTCAAGGGAATAACAACCCCGGACAGACCGCCTCCAGCGGTGTGGGGGCCTGAAACTTCATGGAAGGATCTGTGCCGGCGGCACAGGGGAAACGGTTATGAAAACGGAAGAGAAACTCAATCTGACGATGCTCTGCGATTTTTATGAGCTGACTATGGGCAACGGCTATTTCCGGGCAGGGCTCCAGGATCGGATCACCTATTTCGATGTGTTTTTCCGCAACGTGCCGGACAACGGCGGGTTCGCGGTCTGCGCGGGTCTGGAACAGTTGGTCCAGTATATTCAGAACCTGCACTTCGACGAGGAGGACATCGCCTTCCTGCGGGACAAGCACCTGTTCTCCGAGGATTTCTTGAGCTACCTGCGGGACTTCCGTTTCACAGGCGACATCTGGGCGGTGCCGGAGGGGACGCCTATCTTCCCCCGGGAGCCGGTGGTGACGGTCCGGGCGCCGGCCATCCAGGCCCAGCTGATCGAGACCTTCACCCTGCTGACCATCAACCACCAGAGCCTGATCGCCACCAAGGCCAACCGGATCGTCCGGGCGGCCCAGGGGCGAACGGTGCTGGAGTTCGGCTCCCGCCGGGCCCAGGGCACGGACGGCGCCATCTCCGGAGCCCGGGCGGCTTATATCGGCGGCTGCGCAGGCACCGCCTGCACGATCTCCGACCAGCTGTACGGCGTACCTGCCGGCGGCACCATGGCCCATTCCTGGGTCCAGATGTTCGACAGCCAGTATGAGGCATTCAAGACCTACTGCCAGATCTATCCCCACAATGCCACGCTGTTGGTGGATACCTACAATGTGCTCAAGTCCGGTGTGCCGGATGCCATCCGGGCCTTTGATGAGGTGCTGAAGCCCCTGGGCATCCGCAAGTGCGGCATCCGTCTGGACTCCGGCGACATGGCCTATCTGACCCAGGAGGCCCGCCGCAAGCTGGACGCCGCCGGCTGGACCGAGTGCCAGATCTCCGCCTCCAACTCCCTGGACGAGTATATTATTCAGGACCTGCTGCTGCAGGGCGCCAAGATCGATGTGTTCGGTGTGGGTGAGCGGATGATCACTGCCCGCAGCGAGCCGGTGTTCGGCGGTGTGTACAAGCTGGCGGCTGTGGAAGATGGAGACGGGAAGATCATCCCCAAGATCAAGGTCAGCGAAAACCTGGACAAGATCACCATTCCCCACTTCAAGAAGACCTATCGGATCTTTGACAACGCCACCGGCAAGGCGGAGGCGGACTACATCACCGTCTGGGACGAGACGGTGGACGAGAGCGCCCCACTGGAGCTCTTCGATCCCAGGGCCACCTGGAAGCGCAAGACCTATACGAACTTTACCGCAAAGCCCCTTCAGGTCCCGGTCTTTCAGGGAGGAGAGCTGGTCTATCAGCTGCCCGCCCTGCCGGAGATCCAGGCCTACTGCCGTGCCCAGGTGGATACCCTGTGGGACACGGTGAAGCGGTTCGAGAACCCTCACACCTACTATGTGGATCTGAGTCAGAAGCTGTTCGACATCAAGCAGGATCTGCTCTGCCGGAGCAGATGACCCAACAGCCCCGCCCTCCGGCGGGGCTGTTTGTTCACAGAATATTGGTTGCGGAGTGCTGGGTATTTCGGTATAATAATAAGATAAGCGGTCGAAGCTGAGAGAGAAGGAGGTGGACCGCACCATGCGAAAAAGAAGTCTGCCCCAGCCGGAAGAGCGGACGGAACGGCGGATCTCCGCCGCCACCAGCCTGTCCATCTGCGCACTGACGGTGATTGCCCAGATCGTGCTGACGCTGGCGCTGACCCAGTTGCTGGCGGAAAAGATCAGCTACGTCTATTTCATTCTGGAGCTGGCTGGCGCCGTGGTGGCGATCTGGGTGTATCTGCGCCCCGGCAGCCCCTCCTATAAGCTGGTGTGGATGTGCCTGCTGCTGGCCCTGCCGGTGGCCGGTATGATTCTTTTCCTTCTGTGGGGCGGGAGCCATCAGGCCAAAAGCCTGAGTCTGCGGAAGGTCGCCCCTCCGGTGGAGCGGGAGAGCGCCCGCCAGGCCAGCGCCGCCAATGTGGCCCACCTGAGCCGCCGCTCCCCGGCCTGGGGACGGCTGGCCTCCTATTTGCAGTCGCGGGACTTCCTGCTGTACGGCGGCTCACAGGCCCGGTATTTCGCGGAGGGAGCCGATTTCTTCGATGACCTGGTGCTCCACCTCCAGAGAGCGGAGATCTACATCTTCCTGGAGTATTACATCCTGGCGGAGGGCCAGATCTGGGACCGGATCTTCCATGTGCTGCGGGAGCGGGCCGCCGCCGGTGTGGAGGTGCGGATCATCTTCGACGACTTCGGCAACCTCACCCGCTTTTCCGACGCCTCCCTCCAGGCCCTGCAGGACGCCGGCGTGGAGGTGGAGGTGTTCAATCCAGTCCACCGCTACGTGAATCGGATTTACTTCAACTACCGGGACCACCGGAAGATCGCCGTCATTGACGGGGTGCACGCCTACACCGGAGGCATCAATATTGCCGATGAATACGCCAACCTCTTTGTCCGGTTCGGCCACTGGAAGGATACCGGTGTCCGGATCGACGGTGCCGGGGCCTGGGGCTTTGCCTCCCAGTTCATTCAGATGTGGAAGATGATCGGCCGCTCCCTGCCCAATGAGGACGACTACTACCGTCCCCGGGTGGAGATCGAGGGCACCGGCTGGTGCCAGCCCTTCACGGACGGTCCGCTGAACAATCCGGACAATCCCATCGAGGACACCTACCTCCAGCTGATCGCCTCCGCCCAGAAGATGCTGTATATCACCACGCCCTATTACGCGGTGGAGGAGTCCATGCAGAAGGCCCTGTGCATCGCAGCCGACGCAGGGGTGGACGTGCGGCTGGTGGTACCCGCCATCCCGGACAAGAAATATGTCTACATGGTGGCGGAGACCTACTGGGGTGAGCTGCTGGCCCACGGCGTCAAGATTTACCGCTATACCCCCGGCTTCGTCCACGCCAAGAGCGTCATGGTAGACCGGGAGGTGGCCCTGGTGGGCAGCACCAACATGGACTACCGGACGTTCCAGCTGCACTACGAATGCGCCGTGCTCCTCTATCACATGCCCGCGGTGGAAGACCTGCTGGAGGATATGGACCGGATGGTGGCCCAGAGCGCGCCCTATACGCTGGCGGAGTGGAATCAGCGGTCTTGGCTGCGCAAAATGTGCGCCTCTCTGCTGCGGCTGGTGGCTATCTGGTTCTGACGCGGCCGCTCTCATTTTGCTTTAGGAGGTCCCCATGTCCCGCGAATTGACACCACAGGAGGCTGCGGAGCGCAGCCTCATCAAAAAATACCGCAAGGAGCTCTGGAACCCCTTCATTGCCGCCGTCAAGCGGTATGAGCTGATCGCTCCCGGAGACCGGATCGCCGTCTGTATCTCCGGGGGAAAGGACTCCATGGTGCTGGCCAAGCTGATGCAGGAGCTCCAGCGCCACACAGAACAGCCCTTTGAGCTGGTTTTTCTGGTGATGGATCCGGGCTACGCCCCGGCCAACCGGGCGCTGATCGAGGAGAACGCTGCCCGCCTGGGCATCCCCATCACCGTGTTCCGGAGCGATATTTTCGACGTTGCCTATCAGGTGGAGAAGAACCCCTGCTACTTATGCGCCCGGATGCGCCGGGGCTTTCTGTACAGCAAGGCTCAGGAGCTGGGCTGCAACAAGATCGCCCTGGGGCACCATCTCTCCGACGTGCTGGAGACCACGCTGCTGGGCCTGTTTTACGGTGCCCAGCTCCAGACCATGCCCCCCAAGCTCCGCAGCAGAAATTTCCCAGGCATGGAATTGATCCGTCCGCTGTATTGTGTCCATGAGGACGCCATCATTGCCTGGAAGAACTACAATGGGTTGCGGTTTCTCCAGTGCGCCTGCCGCTTCACAGAGGAGCGGGACGGTGCGGCCGACGGTGTGGGCGAGAGCAAGCGGCAGGAGATGAAGCTCCTGCTGCGGGAGCTGAAAAAGACCAATCCCAATATTGAGAAGAGCATGTTCCGGGCCATTCACGGCGTCCAGCTGGACACGTTCCCGGGCTTCAAATTCCGGGGCAGGGCGTTCGCGTTTCCGGAGGCCTACAACCTGCGGGGCGCCTCCTCTGCGGAGGATGAAGCGGCGCTTTGATACAGAGGAGGTGCGCAGATGAATTACTATCGCTGTGAGAACCCGGACTGCGGGTTTCTGGCAGAGGAGGAACCGGATGTCTGCCCCCAGTGCGGGGGCACCTTTTTCCTCTCTGTGGACGAAGAGGAGCTGACGGGGCCCGACTGGGTGCAGCTGGGCAACCGGGCCGTGGATGAGGAGCGGCCGACGGACGCGCTGGCCTGCTACCAACAGGCGGCGGCCCTGGATGATATGCTGGGTGTGACGAACCTGGGGTGGTGCCTGGAGGCGGGGATCGGCGTGCCTGCAGACCCCCGGCAGGCGGTGGTGCTGTACGCCCAGGCCGCCGCCCGGGACTATATGCCCGCCCTGACGAACCTGGGATACTGCTATGCCCATGGCATCGGTGTGGCGCGGGATGATTCCAAAGCGGTGGAGTGCTTCCGAAAGGGGGCGGAAAACGGCTTTCCCAGGGCCCAGTTCCTGCTGGGGGAGGCATATTCCCGCGGCCTGGGAGTGGAGCAGAGCGACGAGGAGGCCGCCCGCTGGTATCAGTCCGCCGCGTGGCTGGGTTATCCCGCGGCGCAGACAGAACTGGGGCGTTGCCTGGAGTTCGGCACCGGCCTGCCCCAGAGTATCGAGCAGGCGGTGAAATGGTACCGCGCTGCGGCGGAGAACGGCAACGCGCCGGGCCAATGCTGCCTGGGGTTCTTGTATGAGAGCGGCCAGGGCGTGGAGCAGAACTGGGAGGAGGCGGTGCGGTGGTACCGCGCTGCTGCGGAGCAGGACTATCCCCGGGGACAGCTGTGTATGGGCTTCTGCTGTGAGCGGGGCCGGGGTGTCCCGCTGGATCCGTCGGCTGCCGCGGATTGGTACCGGAAGGCGGCCGAGCAGGAGGACGAGGACGCCCAGTGCTGCCTGGGGTTTCTGTACGAGAGCGGCCAGGGGGTGGAGCAGAGCTGGGAGGAGGCGGTGCGGTGGTACCGTGCCGCCGCGGAACAGGGCCTGCCCCGTGCCCAGTGCAATCTGGCATGGTGCTATGAATACGGCAAGGGCGTCCCCCAGGATTTGGGAGAGAGCTACCGTCTGTACCGGAAAGCGGCCGAGCAGGGGGATGCCAGAGGACTTTTCTGCGTGGCCCGCTGCTTTGACTATGGCCGCGGTGTGACGCAGAACAGCACGGAGGCAGTGGCCTGGTATCAAAAAGCGGCGGACGCGGGCTCCGCGGCGGCCATGTGCGACCTGGGCGTGTGCTATGAACGCGGTGAGGGCGTGGAGCGGGACCTGAGCAGGGCTGTGAGCCTGTATCGCCAGGCAGCCGAGGCGGGCAATGCCGCCGGGCAGTGCAATCTGGGATTCCTGTATGAGAGCGGCGAGGGCGTGGAGCAGAGCTGGGAGGAGGCGGTGCGGTGGTACCGCGCTGCTGCGGAGCAGGGGATGCCCCGTGCCCAGTGCAACCTGGCCTGGTGCTATGAGTACGGCAAGGGCGTGGAGCAGAACTGGAAGCGGGCTGTCCACTGGTACCGACAGGCGGCGGACCAGGAGGACCCCCGGGGGATGTTCTGCATGGGCATCTGCTGCAAATACGGCCGCGGCGTGGAACAGAACTGGGAAGAGGCGGTCCACTGGTATCGCAGGGCGGTGGATGCCGGTTCCGCGGCGGCCATGTGCAACCTGGGCGTGTGCTACGAGCGGGGCGAAGGCGTGGAGCGGGATGCCGCGGAGGCAGCCCGGCTGTACCGACAGGCGGCGGAGCGGGAGGACGCGGCCGCCCAGTGCAACCTGGGATATCTGTATGAGACCGGAGAGGGTGTAGAACAGAACTGGCAAGAGGCTGTCCGCTGGTATCAGGCGGCGGCGGAGCAGGGCTACCCCCGTGCCCAGTGCAACCTGGGCGTCTGCTGGGAGTTCGGCCACGGCGTGGCGAAGGACCCGGCCAAGGCAGCCGATTTGTACCGGCAGGCTGCAGAGGGCGGCGACCGGGTGGCCGCCTGCAACCTGGGATATCTGTACGAGACCGGTGTCGGCGTGGCCCAGAGCTGGGCAGATGCGGTGAAGTGGTACCGCCAGGCAGTGGAGGAGTCCGAGCCCCGTGCCCAGTATAATCTGGCCTGGTGCTATGAGCACGGCAAAGGCGTGCCCCGGGATCTGAGGCAGGCGAGAGAACTCTATCAGGCCGCAGCGAAGCAAGGGTATGCGGGCGCCCAGGAGGCAGCGGACCGTATGGAGAAAGATGGGAGCAGGCGACGGGGCGGCGGATTCCTCCGGGGCTTTCTGGACGGCCTGCGGGGCCAGTGAACGGTCTTACATAGTGGCGGGCGCGGGATCGGGATTCCGCGCCCGCTTGAAAAAACATGTGGAAAAAAATAAAAAAGGGGGTTGACAAAATCACGCTTTTCTGTATAATAATATCTGTTCGCTGCGGAGTGAACACAACTTCATAGCGGGTTTGTGTAAGGGTAGCACAGCAGACTCTGACTCTGTATGTGAGGGTTCGAATCCTTCACCCGCTGCCAGATGAGAAAACCTCGGAACTGCAATGGTTCCGAGGTTTTCTTTGCTCTCTCAGCGTGTTTGCTGAATTTTAAGACATCTGTTTTGGGCGCCTATGAATGCTTTTCGCGCTGTGCGCAATGAAAGAACAAGGAAACTGTACCCACGCTGCCGCACATAAAGCCGCTCCTGCGGAAGGTCAGCCTTACTCCGCTGTGTTTTCAGCATCCGGAGATACCGAACCAGGTGTTTCGTCCGATTTTATGCTGCATATCGGCCTGTTGAGGCTGGTATGCGGCATTTCCTTTTATCAGGTCGATTAGCCTACGCTCCCGGAAGGAATGTCATGGAACGGGCTCCCGACATATAGAATGCCGAGGGGACGTTCCTCCAGAAGAAGATCGTCCTACAAAGGTGGCCAATATGGATCACATCGGCTGCGGCGGTTCCCTGAAGATTACGCTGGCCCTGACAGCCGCTCGGCAGCATGGTGGGGGCGATGTGCAACCAGCGCAATTTCAGGGCCCGCTTTATTACCCACAATATTGACACTGATTAGCGATGCTGTGAGTTCGCTGTGACGCCCTGAGCTCTCTGACCGCCGCTCACCTGGGCGGCAGTGCATAGCCGCAACCTGAAGCGGATCGCCCCAGGCGGCTGATACTGCGATGAATATGACGGCACAAGGCTTTCAACCGCGGAGGACTGAATTACAGCCCTTTTACAGGTAAAGATCTGGAAGTTATTGTACCACAGGCTTTTTGGTTTTCCGCTTCGTTGCCGCTGCCTCGGGCACCCGGGAAGAGAGATGTGGTATTTTCCGCCACGGCTGGCTACAGATAGTTCTGGTTTATACAGGAAACGTTTATGGAAAATATTGTAAAATACTAATGAGTGAATAAAGAAAAATGTACTTTTTACACAATAGGGCTTCCCAAGAATATGTTTTTTTGCTACAATCAAACTGGAAAGATCGCATGGGGCGGAACGGCCATCGAAAGATGCCGTCCGCCGGATACAGCGAAAGCGAGATTGCTGCGGAGGCCGGCAGAGGGCCGGCGGAGAGGGGGAGAAAAAAACGCAGCGGAACGTGAACGGCTGTTAGAGGTGGTATGAGGACAGACGCGGGAGCGGAGAGGTATTTCCGTTCCTGTCTGGTGATATGAACGGGCCTGTGTGCCCACGGCTTTCAAAATTTTGATTGGAGGAAAAAGCCATGAACGCATATCTCACCAGCGTGATCGAGAACGTGAAGAAGAAGCACAGCAACGAGCCGGAATTCGTGCAGACGGTGGAGGAGGTGTTCTCCTCTCTGGAGCC
>ENA-ORUM01001215-ORUM01001215.1-human-gut-metagenome-genome-assembly--contig:-NODE-1215-length-22520-cov-2.647541_pt1 | contig 22520 bp, 19 predicted proteins | sample MGYA00242083_ERZ509217 | MGnify/ENA primary metagenome ERZ509217 (study PRJEB26280, sample SAMEA2338831) | human gut metagenome | biome: human gut; feature: human-associated habitat; material: faeces...
ATGGGGACCGGCAGGAGCGTTTTTGAATTTTGCGGCAGCTTTAGCGATTTGCTGGGCGTTGATCAGCACTGTTCCTTGGCTTTTTATATCGCGGAAGTCTTTATCCTGAAGCTCAAGCGAATCGACTGCTTTATCGATAAGCTGCAGTGTTTCAAACGAGGTGTCGAAGCGCTTGAAATCGCGTCCGGGAGGGATTGTTCCTTCGGCGAATTCATTCCAAGTGAGGATGTTGGGGTTGCGTTCCCCCATATCGGGAAGAACATTGTCGATATAGTCACGGAATACGGGATTGGGCGTGATGAGGAACACCTGGCGCGGATCGAGGCTTTCACGTTTTTGATAGAACAAGTATGCGATGCGCTGCAGCAAGACGGACGTTTTGCCGCTTCCCGCAATACCGTTTACTAAAAGTGCCGGTACATCCTTATGACGGATTACGACATTCTGTTCCTTTTGGATGGTGGTCGTAATAGCCTGCATTTGGGAAGTGCGCTGTCTTGAAAGCGAAGCAAGCAAGAGTTCGTCCTGAATGGCTATCGTAGTGTCGAAGCAGGCATTGAGTTTGCTGCCGGTAATGTCGAACTGACGTCGCAGCTTAAGATCAACGTTGATTGTGCGGCCGTTTGCTTCGTATGAAGTTTTACCGTCGGCTTGGTTGTAGTACACCTCGGCTACTGGCGAGCGCCAGTCGACGATTAGTCGTCGATAACTGTCGTCGGAAAGACCCGCATTGCCTATGTAGAGCTCTTTGGGGGCAGCGCCTGGTTTGTATTGGAGCACCACTTTGGCGAAATAGGGTTGGGGCTTCAAGATACGTACCGCAGTAAGCTTTTCCGCATTGGCGCGTTGAGTGCGATTGTACGAATCGATGACGCTGTTCATATTTGCGTATTCGATATAGGTTTCCTGCTTCTCGCCGTCGCTTGCGAAATTCGAGGCAAGCTCATCAGCCATGTTGCGCTTGTCTTCCTCTGCCTCTTGCGCGGTTTTGCGCATGCTTTCGAGGACGTTTCGCTCGATTTTCTCGATTGCTTCGTACGTCGAGGTGAGGTGGTTTTGTTCTTCTTGGAACACGGCATCGGCCGAGTTCTCGGTGTTCTGCGAAGCGGCTGCGATATTATGCAGTTCGGTGCCTGTCATGGTGGTTCCTTTCCGTTTAGCTGAACTATAGTACCGAAGGCTTGCGGTTATGTGGGAAACTCCTTGGCACCTCTATCGAAAACGCGAAAGGTTGCTCGTGGCAAAATCTTGATAGCGCGCAGCATTCGAAGGCAAAGCTCTTGGACGGGCCGAGGTCGAACTCTAATTCCCTATGGCGAAACTTGGCATTTACAGTGGTCTTGCCGTTGCAGGTGAAACTGTCGATTCGTGCGTATTCATTTCAGTTGCTTATATTGGTGTATGCGCTCCTGAGGTGATTTTGGTGATGATCGGATCCCAGATCCTAATTAAAACGCTGTATGAAATCGTTATGTACCCAATTACGCGGAAGGTGCTTCTTGCCGTCCGTCATCATGCGGGGGTGGAATGGGTTACGAAGTCAAGCTCGCAGATTTGTTAGCTTCCCGATAGTACTTAAATGGGGTTCCGAAGGTAATCGGAACCCCATTTGTTTTCCTGGAATCTGTGCGTGGGCTAATTCGCTTTGGCGTAGAGGCCAACGGTGTAGCGGGTGATATCTGTTCTGCTGACGATGCCAATCATCTTACCTTTGTCCATAACCGGAGCTTTCTTAAGATGATGTTGGGCAAGCGTTGCGCATACGGTTCTCATGTCGTCTTGCAAGTTAACAGTAAGGACGTTTTTGGTTGCAATCGTGCCGATTTTCATGCCGATAAGGGCGCTGGCTTTTTCTTCAAACCCTTGTTCATTTGAATCAATGGTGTAGGAATAGAAACTTGTGAAAGTGGTGTCTTGGTGCGCCAAGGTGCCGATGATATCGCCATCGCTGACGAATCCGCAAAGGTTACCGTTATTGTCGAGCACAGGTGCTCCGGAAATCTCTTTTTCAGCAAAGAGCCTTAGAGCCTCAAGTGCATTGGCGTTTTCGTTAACGGAGAAGACTTCTGTTTGCATAAGTGAAGAAAGCACGCTTGCGTCTGCGACGCTTTCCTCTTTCTGTGCAGACTGTTCTTTTTGCAAATTGATGCGGAAGGCGAGGAAAAATCCTAAAACGGCCATAATCAAGGTGAAAGCAAAACCGATATGTGATCCCTCGGTGAACGCCAGTGCTGAGTCGGTGCCACCAGCGGCAAAGTAGGTGTTTTGCCCAGCTGCAAGAAGACAGGTGGCAACCGCAGTGCAAATTGCTCCCAATACTTGTTGCAGGGTGTTCATAATAGTGCTTCCGTCGCTGTTGAGTTGCGGCGGGATCGAGGCAAGTGCATGTGTTTGGCAGGGCGACATAGCCAAAGGCACACCGATCATCATGATGATGTGACAAGCTACCATGTACCATATGGGAGTTTCAGGCGTAGCGATCATCAGCATAGCGGAAGCTAGCGCCGAACAAGCAAACCCGATTGAAACTGGCCCGCGCGCCCCAAAGCGATCGAAAAGGGTTCCGGCAGCAACACTTACTGCTGCATTGATCAAGCCACCGGGAAGCATAAGCACGCCCGCTGCTGCAACAGCTATGAGCATCGCATTTTGGTAAAACTGCGGTAGCACATACATAGCGGCAAGCGTAATGCCGAAATTGAGCATGAGGCACATTACGCCAACGCGATAACCCTGATAGGTGAATACGTGCAGGTCGAGCACAGGGACCTTAATGCTCAATTGGCGTTTGATATATGCGGCAAGACACACAATACCAACCGCGAATGATCCAAGGACAGGCGCAGAAGTGAATCCGAAAAGGCTTACCATGCCAGCACCGAGTACAATTCCGCCAAAGCCGAAGCACGATGTTATGACCGAAATAGCATCAATTCGAGGTTTCGTAAGCACGTAAGGGTTCACTTCGAATTTAATTGCAAACAAGATGGCAATTGCAAGCGTGATGCAAAAGCTGAAGAAAATCCAACGCCAAGAAAGGGTACCAATAAGGAAGCCAGCAAGGGTGGGGCCAATGGCTGGCGCAAACATGATTACCAGGGCTGCAACACCCATTGCCTGACCGATTTTATGAGGCGGGATAACCTCAAGAACCATGGCGAACATTAGTGGTAGAACCAATCCGGTGCCAATGCCCTGTATGCACCGACCCACAAGGCATATTTCAAAGGAACCCGCAAAACCGCTAATCAAAGCTCCGATAAGAAACGAGCAAAGAGCAAATAGGGTTATTTGGCGTGCCGTGAACCATTTCATAAGAAGACTTGCGAAGGGAAGGACCAAACCGATCACGAGCATGTATGCAACTACGAGCCACTGCACGATGTTCAGCTCGACGCCGAAGGCCAGCGAGAGCTGGGGAAGGGCGATATTGAGTGCGGTTTCGCTGTACATGCCGGTAAAACCGCCAAAGTACAGACACATCATACTGAGGTACGGATGTTTGACTATAACGCGTGCTTGGGGGAGAGAGGGGTTTTGGGATTGTGTCACGTAGAAAAACTTCCTTTCTTTAAGGGCTGCGATGTGCTTTGCCCAATAAACAAAAAAGCGTTCGTAGCAACTGCTACGAACGCTTCGTATGGGTGAGCGACTTCGCTTTAATCAACGCAAGGATTATAAGCGGAATTGCGAGGTCTGTGTAAGTGTCGGTTTTATGGAATATGTTAGTCGGCTTAGTTAGAGGCGAACATCTCGAATAAAAACTGGACCGTCGAATTACTCATGATGCCAATGATGTAGGCACATGCAAATGAATTCTTCCATGGAGGATCTGAAATCGAGTTTGGGGTTATTGATGCCTAATTCGTTGAGCGCCTGAGAAACCATGGGGTTGGTAGCGCATCCTCCAACCATTCCTGTGCCATGGAAATGAATGGTGGAAATCAGGTAATCGAAGCGGTCTTTTGACACTCCCAGCATTGCTCCCATTTGCGAATAAAGCTTATCTAAATAATCGAAATATCCCTTCTTGAACGCCTTTAAGCGATCAAGGGTGACATTTGTTTCAATGATGGTCATCAAGATATCGCCGTATACAAACCAATCTTTATTTGCTTCTGCGATTTGAGCCCAGCTTGCTGCAATTGCAGAAGCATTGAAGTCAAAAGTAGGAGGAAAGGCTGAAAGTAGGTCTTCGAAATAAGCATTGCGGGCATCGGCTGACAGCTCTAAAAATATTTCTTCTTTGGTGGTCACATACTTGTAGAGGCTTGCCCGAGACCAGCCTAAGCGTTCCGCAATGGTGGTAAGAGTGATCTCATGATAAGGAAAATCTCGGTACAGTTGGGCAGTGGCCCGTTTGATGTCGGCCATTCGCTGGCTCTTCTGCTCACTGCTTCGCGCCCTTATGAAATCTTGTTTCATTGTTCTTCCTTGCCAGGATCTGTGTCTTTGATCGGCGGCCATTTATCTACCTCAGTATACCGTACCAAGCATTCTGCATTATATAAGTGACGGCACGTTGTTTAGGGATAACTGTTCGGTTTGTTGCAATGAAGCGAATTGGATCCAGAGTGCCCTCTTCGGCTTGCGGTGTTGACGGTCCCCGGAGATAGACCGGTATGTGACATGTCAATGCATTTAAGCTTTAGGCTCATATAGCATGTAGCCAATAAGTAACGGGTGTGTTCAGGGGTAGCATTTTGAACTTACAATTTTGATGTGGCCTTTTGATTTATGGGCTACACAGCAATAGATAAATACCCTATAGTGTCGTGAGCATTTCATCAAAAGACACTATAGGGTCATTTTATAAAAAGTAACAGGTGCTAAGTGCCTGGCAGGGGATCAAGCCTGATCATTGTTATCTGTTATTAGTGATTTACATGTAGGCCAGAATTAAGAAACCGCTTACCCATTTTGAGGTTCAAATGGGTAAGCGGTTTGAATCAAGCGGATGGTATTGAAAAATAACTACTGTTTTCTTGATTGCATCAATCAATCCAGGGTCTAATACGGTAGGTAACGCCAAGCTTGTCGCAGATAGTCTGACACTGCATTTCCTCTTCATGGGTAATTGTCGTTGCCACAGTGCTCATGACCACATGGGGAACGAATTTTTTAACGTTTTGAGCGAACTCCAGCATGGCGGGGAATGCTGCTTTTCCGTATCGACTTCTTGTGAGGTTGAGATACTCTTCAGCGTTTGGAGTATTGAGACTGATCGAAACAGTGTCGATCAGTCCTTTGAATTCAGGAGCAATATCTCGCTTGTTGATAAGGGATCCTTGGCCGTTTGTATTTACTCGAATGGGTATATCCCAGCGACGCTTCGCCTCGGATGCTACTAGCTTGAGCGTGTCAAAAGCTTCTGTTGGTTCTCCAAATCCGCAGAAAACAAGTTCTTCGTACCTGTCCATGTTGAATGCGCTGAAAGCCTCCATTACCTCTTCGAAGGATGGTTCGTGCTCTAGCCAAAGCGTGTCTGACTTTCCTACTGCATCGTCGGATTGGCGTACGCAGAATGTGCATGCGCATGAGCAACGGTTGGTAAGGTTCACGTACAGACCGTTATGAACTTCGTACAGGATGGTCATCGCTTTTTTCTTCATGGTTGGCTCCTTGGAAAGGTTCCCTCTGGTGTTTCTAAGACAGGGTGTGCAATTTTTCTTCAAAACACAGTCCGTCAGTTGGGGGCAAATTGAGTTCAATAGATCGTTTTACGCATTCTTTAACGAATGCTGAAGCTTTGCGGACAGACTCTTCAAAGGGGACGCCCTTTACTGCGTCTGCGATAAGGATGGCTGAGAATACATCCCCGGTGCCCGAGCGTTGGCCTCCAAGCCGTTTCGTGGTGACGGTAAATGCTGCTTCGCCTTCCTCCCAGCATGCGTTGGTGACTTCGGCTCCTTGCTCAATGCCGGTAACGATAACGCGTTTAGGCCCAAGCTGGGTAAGCTCATGGGCAAGGGCTAAGGCATTCGTGATGGTGATAGTGTTGCTATAGGGACGATTGGCTAAAATACATGCCTCTGTGAGGTTGGGGGTGATTATATCGGCCTTGGCAACCAGGTTCCGCATTCCCTCGCACATTGCGGGTGTGTAGGTTGCGTAAGGACGGCCTTCGTCTCCCATCACGGGATCGACCATTACCACAGTATCGCCTGCACCGAAATCATCGATAAACGATGACACGATATTTATTTGCTGCTCAGATCCCAAGAAGCCTGTGCAGATGCCATTAAAGCGCAGGTTCAGCTTTTTCCATTCAGCTATGTGCTCTTTCATATAGGGGGTAAAGTCCTGGAAACTGTAGCTTTCAAATCCCGTGTGGTTAGAAAGGATTGAAGTGGGCAGCACGCAGCATTGAACACGCATTTGCGAGATGATGGGAAGCTGAACTGCCGCTGAGCATCGGCCGAATCCGGTTACATCGTTGATTAACGCTATTTTCTTCTGGTTGTTGTGGCTCACGGTGATCTCTTGCTGTTTATATTCGTTTACTAATATGACGCAAAAAGTATAGGTCAAAAAACACGTTGGCCCCGGCAGTTTGCTGGGGCCAACGTGAGGTTTGCAAATTAATCTTACCTAAGCGTTACTCCCTCTGGCAGGTCAGAAGGATCAAACTGCTCTTCTTCTTGCTTCACCTCGGGCTCTGTGGTTGTTTGAGGCTCGGGTTCACCAAATGCCTCGTTGAAGGTTTCGAAGTGAACTCGAGGCACTGCGAAGACGATGTTTGCGATCGAGCCAGGATGGGCATCAATCCAGTCTTGAAATTGGGTAATAACTTGTTTTGCGGGAAAGCCTTGACGACCGCACCCGAAAGCTCCGACGATGAGCGTATCAATCTCTTGAAGTGCTGCGATGTTCAGTAATGTTGCAATGCGATTGGCTAAGCTGGCGTCGCATTCTCGCTCGGATCGATGGTTTTCCAGCGCGCGTGTGCGGTTTGGCTCAGGGATGACGATAACGTCTGCCTTGCGTATGGATCCTTCGCGGTTGAAGACGACATTTTTAACATAGGCGGCACGATCGGTGAATAGTTGCCCGCAAGCGTATCCGCGGTTCTTGCTGTGGTAGAGGGGTTTTATGCCTTGAAGGACGGGATATAGGTTACTTTCGGAACAAAGCACCTGTTCAGGTCCGAAGGAGCCGTCTTCGTAAGCTCCGCCGGGACGAGTAAACGATGCGGCATCAACGAGCGCAATCTTTCCTGATGCATTGTGGAGTGCCGATGTTGCAAAGGCGGTTGTTACGTTAGTTGTGGTTGAATCTGCGTTCGGTTCTGGCAATTGTGCGTTACGGGCTTCTCCATCTTCGTAGATGATTGTCGATTGGACGGATTCATCGGTTTCTTTGGAGAAAACCCCCTTCACGAACGAGAGGTGTTTGGCGGCTTGCGACGCTCGCTCTTCCTTCGATATTGGCATTGTTCCTCATTTCGTGGGTGATTATTGACGGCATCGGATCCGCTTGGGCGGCCATTTGCCCTATTTGCTATCTATAAATTTTACGACAGTGCTCATTCTGGTTGTCTTGGTGTAACCGATTTGCTATCAAATCAGGGGGCATAGATGCAGCTTGGTGCTGTTGGGGGAGGTTAAGTCTGCTAAAGTGAAGTCACGCCAAATACACACGATTTAAATGAAGAAAGATGGCGACAATGCGAGAAGAACGCGCAAATTTTAGATTCCTTTTGGTTGCTGCCGCCCTGTTGCTTGTTGCCGCAATCGTTACCGTAACTTCCTTCGCTTCGTTGGTGAATGCTGGCGATTCATCTAATGCCGCTAGCGCGAATCCTGCCAACGTTTCCAGTCAGATCAACGACCTTCCAGAAAGCCAATCAGATAATGATTCGTCAAAGTAGTTTTCGTGACTGTGCATCCATTTTCTCACACAGCACTCCGCTTCGATAGGCTTCCATGAATTCCTGGAAATCCCGTTCATTTTGTTTGGCGTATTCTTCCGCAAATGAAACGATTGCACGGTCGAAAGTGTCGCTTTTTCCCAGATAACCTGCTATAGCAAATCTATTTCCAGTTCGAGCATGAGCGTGGGCAAGCGTCCAACCGCAGATTTTGCCAAGCGCAGTAAGTCCTTCTGCATCGATTGCGTTTAAATTAAACGACCCTTTTCCGTCCCATAGTTGGCGCACGTAGAAGTCGTGTACTTTTCCGTCTAACCCTACTGCCCGCGTCCATCCGAGAAAGATATCGCTGGCTGTTTGCATGGCTCGTTGGCCTTCAACTACTCGTTGTCCATGCTGCAGGAACGGCGCCTTTCCCGCATAGTGCTCTAATACTGATCTCTGCGCTTCTTTGATTTGCAACACAAGTACGTCGTTCGAACTGCTTCCTTCAAGTACTACAATCCATGCTCGAGTGCCTACGCTACCAACACCTACTACTTTACGAGCAATGTCGACAGCGCGATATTGCCTTACGAGGTGTCGTTTGTCGCGAGCTAGGCTTTTACGGTATTCGGCGAGAACCAAGGAGATGAATTCTTCGTATTTGCTTTCGCCATATTTGATAATAAGAGGATCTGTGCTGCATTTGATTAGTTCACGCATGGGAACGATTAAAGGTGGCTGATTTATTATGCGCAGTTTGCCATCTTCGATTTCCGTAAATTTGGAAACCGCTCGAGCGCTGTTTTTCATTCGTGCCTTATCAACGGCTTTATTTACCGCTTTACGGTAGCTTTTTGAGGCTTGCTCTTTGATTATGCGGGATAGGCTTTCAATGTCTGCGTGGGCGTACCACACGTCAAGGGTTCCCATTTCCGCAAAGGTGTTCATTGCGTTGCGATATGCCGCGACTGTGGCTCTCGATGCGGCGTCCCTCTGTTCTTTTGTGAATCCTCGTTGCTTTGCGCAGATCTGAACGCTGGTGACGAGCCTTTTGACGTCCCACTCCCATGGTCCTCGAGCTGTTTCATCAAAGTCATTTATATCGAAAACGAGTCGCCGCTCTGGGGATTGGAACATTCCGAAATTGGAAATGTGGGCATCTCCGCAAGCCTGTACTCTGATGTTTGAATTGGGTGTGGAGGCCAGATCATTCGCCATAATCAATGCGCTGCCACGGTAAAAAGCAAAGGGGGATTCCGACATACGCTCATAGCGAATGGGGAGTAGCTCGGGCACTCGGCTTTCCGCTTGTGAGAGAAGTAAGCTAACAGGGCTGGGACGGTTTTCGGGCGTATTCCATGCTGCATGTGCGGATCGTGGGGTTTGGTTTCTTAGCTCCTTGCCGCGCTTTCTGCTTTCGTCTGAAGTGATCTGGTCATCGAATGCGAGATTGTGCCGAATGTTATTGCGTATTTGGTCAAACTGGGTTAAGTACATGATGTGCTTCTTTAGGCTTGTTATCCGATGCAGCGATTCAGGAAGGTATTCAGCGCATTTTCATATGATGTGGGGCAAGCAAACGATGCCTGGCAATGTCCTGCGTTTGGCGCAAAGAAAAACATGTTGCCAGTCGAGCTCGCTGCTATATAAGGAGAGGCCTCGGATCCAATCGGTGATACATCTTCTGTAGGCTGTTGGTCGACGACAAGGTCCGAAAGATCATCCTCGTGGAAATCTTCAATAACCTCTTGGAAAGTGTCCTGCGCTCTTGTGCGCGTGGCATCATCGTGATTTCTTGCTACTTTGTCATCGCTGTTGGGTTCCGCTTCAATATCTTGGCTTGATTCCTCTATTGAAACGAGTGCGCCGGGTTGTTTGGCTGTTGATGGACCGATTTCGTTCGCATTGGTTGATGGCATTTCGGTTTTAGGAGTGTTATCTGGCTGCGACTCGTTATTGCTGGAAATGTGAGTTTCTCGGTTCGCTAAATTTAAAGCCTCTGCTTTAAGAATTGCGATGTCTGCCATTACTTGCTTAGCGGTGACGGCATCGAGAATGGTATCAACATCGCAGCCAGCAGCCTTGGCAAGGTACATGCCCATATATGGCGGCGTGCAAGCGTCTTTTTCGCCGTGCATGATAAATAATGGCGTAGAAATGCTCTGTATGCTGGGAAGTATATTTCCTATACCTAGGTCATATCCCCCCTTGCTCTTTTTGAGGATTATTCGGTAAAGATCAAGCATGGGCTGGGGTTTTGCGAATCCTTTGCCGAAACGCAGTGCAGTTGCATTCCAGGTATCGGTATACGCCGAATCGCTTACGATGGCCCGGACCTGAATGGGGAAATCCTTCTCTTCTGCGGCGAATAGCGCAGCGGTAGCTCCCATTCCAATGCCATGGATAATGATCTGAGTTTCTTCTCCCGTTCGCGCGATAATCCAGCTGCACCATGCAATGACATCGCGCCGGTCAAGCCAGCCCGAACCGGTCCATTCGCCTTCGCTTTCTCCGTGTGCGCGCATATCAACGAGCATAATGTTGCAATCGTGGGCAGCATAAATTCGCGAGAAGGCCAAGCTGTCTCGCCAAGACCCTCCAAAATCATGAAGCATAAGCACCCAGGGGCGCAACCGTTTGGTTCCAGGTATCATGCGTCCTGTCAAGGCGGTTCCGTCATCGGAGCGCACTTGGATGCGACGGGGCGTGTGCGCATTAACCACCCATTCGTTAACCAATACCGCTTCAGTAGCGCGATGGAGGTCTATAGTTGCCGCTTCTTTATCCGAAAGGGTTGGCGTGCTGAGCCTGATGGTGGTTTTGTCGGAAGAAAGATAGCGGCCCAGAGGGGTATCTTCGCAGGCTGTGTTTCGATATCCCATGAACCGAGCTGCAGAAGCTCTGACAATGATTCCCAAGATGGACAAACAGGCAAGACATACTGTGATGAGGGCAATTCCGATTGAGAATAATCCTTGGGAATACAGAAAGACACCCAGCAGGATGATGAGCAGCGCTATAGCTGAGGCAAGTCGGGTGCGCCACATAACGGGCTTTACATATGTTGTTCCAACGCAGTCGATTGATTGCGCTTGGAGAGAGTTGGTGGCAAGTTCATTAGTTGGTTCATCGTTAGTGCTCATGGTACCGCCTTCCTGGATTTAGGGTACTCGGTTCGCTGTTTGTCGGGCGGCGGTATTTCTGATATTTGCCCCAAAACCGCGATAACCCCACGAAGCGGCTAGGGACTTCGCGGGGTTATCTATTGAATCGTCGATCCAGAAGGGGAGAGGGCGCTTCTTGTGCTAGTTATTTCACAATCAGGACTGGGCAGTTCACGTTTTCGCTGACGCTGCGGCTAACGCTGCCGAGCAGCAATTCTTTGATGCCGCTTAGACCGCGTGATCCCATAACGACCAGATTGGCATCGGTATTCCGTGCCTCTCCGACGATCGCGGCGGCAGCTTCTCCAGTGCAAACCTTTTCGGAAACCTTTACGCCCGCATGCTCGAGTGCCTCGGCGGCGTGTTTAGTCGCTTCGGTGGCACGCGCTGCGCTGATTTCCGAAGTGCTCTCTGCAACGGAAAGCACTTCAATGTTTTCTACCTTCTTTAAATCTATTGCGTGTGCAGCAAAAGTTATTGCCTCGAGGGATGCTTTGGATCCATCCGTGGCAATAAGCAAGGTGTTTACAGAGGAATCAATGATGCGTGCTGCTTGTTTGTTGGCAAGGCGTGCGGCATCAAGTCGGCAATTGCGGAAGTATACTGCCCAGTTAACCGCTAGGCAGACGAGGTTGATGAAGTAAACGGCAAGAACCCAGTTGATCATGCCCGATGCAAACTTTGCGGCAATGCCAGCAAGATATCCAACAGTAATAAGAAGAATGAATTGCCAGCTAGTGCCTGCGGCTGTTCCTGCTTTAAAGTTTTTATAGGCATTGATAGGCCATGAAAGACCGAAGCAAATCAGCATTGCGGCTTCAAGTACCTGGGCGATCACCATGATGCAATTCTCCTTGTTGGACGTGGTTATGTAACGGCAACAACCCTAGTCTTTGAACACATTCATTTCAAATATCGAATTTGCATAAAATGATGCAGTTTAGGTATGATTGGTTTATGGATATTCAGCAGCTCAAATACTTTCTCGATGTTGCCCAAACTGAGCATATGACCAGGAGCGCAAAGCGTCTCAATATCGCCCAGCCAGCGTTAAGTCGGTCGGTTTCTCGCTTGGAACATGAGCTAGAGGTTTCTTTATTCGATCGTGAGGGTCGTGGCTTGCAGCTCACTGATGAGGGTCGGTTGTTCCAACGTAAATTAATCCCCCTTTTGAACGAATTGGACTCGATTTGCCAAGAGATCAAGGGTGTTCATGCTGAAAATCGAGAGGTACGAGTTCATCTTGGAGCTGCTTCGCATATTGCCGCCGATGCGGTTGCTTCATGGATGTCAGCTGCCCCCAATCGTCGCATTTCTCTTTCTCAAACTGCTTCGCGAGATACCGAGCCTGATGTGGTTGTTGATTCGTTATTTCCGAGTGTTTGCGCAAAGGTGGAAAAGTTCTCGGAGCGTATGATGCTTGCGGCGCCTGAAAACCTGATGTTTTCGCGCGTTCCGGTGCCCCTTGACGAATTGAAGGGGCACGATTTCGTTTCGTTATCTTCTTCTTCGGGCTTTACCCAGTTTACGAAGGAATTATGCGTATCGATGGGGTTTGCGCCTCGTATTTCTTTCGAAAGCGACAATCCCAGTGTAGTTCGTAAGATGATTGGGCTGGGCCTTGGCGTTGGTTTTTGGCCTGAGCGGAGCTGGGGAGAGTCGAAAGGAGAGGGTGTTGCTCTTCTTCCTCTTGATATCCAGCAGAAGCGCGAAGTGTATGTCTGGCTTTCATCATCTGCCGAGGATAACCCTCTGTCTTGTTCCTTCTATGACTACCTTTGCCATTATTTTCGGCGGTGTTTTTCTTAGCCGCTTCGTATAGACCCCTTGTTCAATTACCGCTTGTTGTTCTCTGCGCGCCATCAACGTGGCGTTTTTATTGAACAAATAAAAAAATGTTAAACGAGTCCTACAATAAGGAGCTGCTCTTACCCAAAATTTAAGATAGGTACTCAATGGATTTAACGGAACTGTTAAATGCGGTAGACGCCGCTGTGTGGGGTCCACCTATGATCATCCTCTTGCTGGGATGCCATATTTACACCACCATTCGCACAAAAGTCATTCAGCGAAAATTACCACTCGCTCTTAAACTTTCCGTAACGAAAGACGATGGAGCCGAAGGCGATGTGAGCAATTTCGGTGCCATGGCTACATCACTTGCTTCAACGCTTGGAACCGGCTCCATCGTAGGTGTCGCTACAGCGGTTCTTTCCGGCGGTCCTGGAGCGGTACTGTGGATGTGGCTTACTGGCATCCTCGGTATGGCGACCAAATATACCGAGGTTTTCGCTGCTATGAAATATCGCGTGAAAGACTGGCGTGGCGAAATGATGGGTGGTGCCATGCATGTTTGGGAACAGCGATATAAGCGCCCCGACGGAACAGTGCCTTGGTGGGCTAAGCTGGCGGCTATTTGGTTTGCACTGCTCGCATGCATCACAATCTTTGGCATTGGCTCCGCCGTTCAAACCAGCGCTATCACCAGTGTCGTGCGTGCCAACTTTGGATGGGATCCTGCAATTGTTTCTGCATTTGTCTGCGGTACGGCATTGTTGGTTATCTTGGGTGGCTTGCAGAAGGTTTCTGGTATCTGCGAAAAACTAGTACCCATCATGGGAGGGGCTTACATTCTGGGATGTATTTACATCTTATTCTGCAATAGCTCCTTTCTTGTTGAGTCCTTCTGCCTCATTTTCGAATGTGCTTTTACTCCCAAAGCTGCTTTTGGCGGTGCGGTAGGTTCGGGCATTATGTTTGCCCTTCAATTTGGTTGTGCGCGCGGCTTGTTTTCGAACGAGGCAGGCCTTGGCACCGCGCCGCTCATCTCATCGGCTGCTGCTTCAAAAAACCCTGCTCGTCAGGCGCTTGTCGCAATGACTGGTCCTTTTTGGTGCACAGTAGTTATCTGCTTGGTCAGCGGCTTGGTAATCGTTAGTACGTTATGCGCCCATCCGAACCTTATTGCTGATGCAGGTGTTTCAGATGGCGCGACTCTCGCCAATGCTGTTTTTGGCACTATTCCAACCATCGGTACACCCGTTTTGATGCTGGGAATCATTTGCTTTGCGTATTCAACGATTCTCGGTTGGAGCTACTATGGAGAGCGTGTGACCTTGTATTTGTTTGGGCGTCGTTGGGTTCCCTTGTACATCGGTCTTTATATTTGTATGGGATTCCTTGGCGGCATTGGTGTAGGCGATATCGCTTGGACGGCAACTGATATCTCAAACGCACTGATGGCTATTCCGAACATCATCATGGTTTTGCTCTGCACCGGTATGGTTGCGAAAGAAACGCAGCATTACGTTTATGATGGCAATATCGATGAAGAAGACAGCCATCACGCACCTACTCTTGAGGAAAAGAGTGCATTCCTAAGGAATAAGGCGTAGCTGTTATTCAGCGCATTTACTAAGCCCTTCCATTCCTGAATTGCCTTGCGTCTCTTAGTATGAGGGATAGGGGGATAATTCATCGGCGATGGTGGAGCTATTTTATTTGGTTACGGTTTTTTCGGCTACGGCTTAAGCGGTCCTTTTCGATTTAGTCCGATTGGACAAAAAATCCCCGCTTGGAATCCAAGCGGGGAATGAAGAAGGGGCTTTGGGATTGATCGATAGTTAAATTTCGATTTTTGCGCCCATAAGTTTGGCGAATTCGCGACAGATAGCAGTGTTGCCGGGCCATGCAGGCGAAGTGACCAGATTGCGATCAACGACAGCTTCACTAACATCAACTTCTTTGTAGATGCCACCTGCAAGTGAAATGTCGGGCCCAACGGCAGGATATGCCGTTGCAGTGTAACCTTCAAGGACACCAGCGGCCGTCAGAACTTGAGGGCCGTGGCAAATAGCGGCAACCGGCTTGTTTGCAGCAAAGAACTCTTTAGTGATCTCGATAACGCGGGGATTTAAGCGAATGTATTCTGGAGCTCGTCCACCCGTAATAAACAAGCCTTCATAGTCTTCGGTTTTAACATCTTCGAACGAAGCGGTTAATGCAAAGTTGTGCCCACGAAGCTCCGTGTAAGTTTGCTCGCCCAAGAAATCATGTACAGCTGTTGCAACTGTATCACCGGCTTTTTTGTCTGGGCAAACGGCATCTACTTGGTAACCCAGCATCGATAAAGCCTGATAGGGCACCATTGTTTCGTAGTCTTCAGTGAAATCGCCGCAGAGCAGCAAAACTTTCTTAGTCATGGCAGCACTTCTTTCTGTGACATGATGGCAAATTGGTATTTGCCCCGTTAGGCTTATTTTAGGCCTTAGCCTGAACGTGTTCATAACTCAAGTAGTTTTCTTTTCGTACGGCAGATCAGCGCGGACTAACGGTTTGGAATTCCTTGTTGCGTGGGCCACTGGGAGCTATCGAATTAATGCAAAAATAAGGGAGCCTCGCTATTCTTACGGCGAGGCTCCCTTGATGAAACTGATTGGCGATTCTTCTAGAACAGAAGATGAGCCACGGGGCAGACGATGATCAAGCTGATAATAGTGCGTTCCAGGAACAGGATGAAGAGCTCGACAACATTGACAGGGATCTTGGAGCCCAAGATAAGGCCGCCTACCTCAGAAAGGTAAATAAGCTGGGTAACCGAAACGGTTGCAACGATGAAGCGGCTCATCGGATCGGCGATTCCCTCTGCCGCGATAACTGAAGGCGTGAACATGTCGGTAAAGCCAACGATCATCGTCTTCGAGACTTCTTGCGCTTCAGGGACCTGGAGGAATTCGAGCAAAGGCATGAATGGAGCGCCCAATACGTCGAAAATGGTGGTGTAATTAGCCAGCATAAGCGCCAATGTGCCAACGCACATTACAACTGGTAATACCCCAAACCACATGCCTGCTGCATTCTTGATGCCATTCTCAAGGAATTGACCGATACCGCGATGGCCTTTTACGCGTTCGACAGCAAGTGAAAGACCATACTGTGCAGATGAGTTGTACCCCTCTGGCAGGGTTTCGGGCATTGCCTTCCCCTCAACCAAATAGGTGTCCTTTTTGAGGGACAAAGGGGGAATGCGGGGGACGATCAGTGCGCAGATGATGCCAACCAAGCAAATGAGCATGTAGTAAGGACCGAAGTATTGCATCAAGTCTACTTGCGCTAATACCACAATGCTGAAGGTGATCGAAACAGCTGAGAATGTAGTAGAGATGATCGAAGCTTCGCGGGCGGAATAGTAACCGCTTTCATATTGGTTACATGTAAGCATAACGCCCAAAGTTCCGTCGCCGATCCAGGACGTTACACAGTCGACAGCACCTCGACCAGGGATTTTGAAAAGAGGACGCATGACCTTGGTAAGAAGTGCTCCGATAAACTCGAGAAGACCGAAATCGAGAAGAAGAGGCAGGAGCAATCCGGCCAAGAAGAAGATGATTACCAGTACCGTAAGAAGATCGCCCAAAACGAAAGTACCGGTATCTTCGCCGCCAATTATTTGAAGAGGCTCACCATCTCCGACCAAAACACCTGCGAAGGCGATCCACGCAAATACAGCGCCAATGACGCGGATTATAACCCATGCTGGTGTGGTAGAAAATGTATTGTACATAAGTGGGTGTTCATCGATAAATTTCGGATGGAATAACGCAGCAACGCCTAAAACCGCTGAAATTGTAACGATGATACAGCAGAGAATCGGGAGAAAATCTGCCATGCAGCTGCCGATAAGGTCGGCAATTACTTTAACGATGACTGTCCAAGTGCCGTCAACTTCGACGGGAATCATGAACAATACAACGCCCAAAATGGAGGGGATGACGAAGCCTAAGATGTGCTTCCAATTGTATTTTTCCAAAACACTTCGTTTCACGCGGGGATAGATGCAGAAATGAAGAATATCAGATTTTTGCATAGTGGTGTTGTGTAAGCGCGCTATTGGTTGCTGTTTGCTTAGTATTCAAAGTGAGCGGTTGATTATTCATATTGGGGCGAGGGGGAGCCATGAGTAGAATGCCTATTGTTTATTCGAGCCGTTCTCGGATTGAAGAGCTTTCAAGAAATTTGTATCGAATTGATCTGCCGATGCCTGAGGCAATTGGCCCGACGAATTCGTATCTGTTCAAAGCCGATTGTATTACTGATTCTGGACGTTCTCTTATAGTCGACGCTGGTTGCGATGAGCCCGCAACAAGGGAAGCCTTCGATTTCGCTTTGCGTGAGCTGGGCGTTTCTTGGGGTTCTGTTGATGTATTTATTACCCATTTCCATTGGGATCATTGCGCGGGGCTTTCGCAAATTTGGAGTCCTGGCATGAAAGTGTATGGGGGTATTGACGATTACGCCGAGCGCGGAGTCCCCGTTATGTCCGCCGTCGAGATCGGAGCGCTTGAGCGTCTAACTAGTGAGGCGCATGGCGTTAACGATACGTATGACGCTTCGTATTGGGAGCCCATGACGCGCTCGGGGAGCGTCAATCCTCCCATTACTCGTCTATTTGAAGGGGAGGTGCTTTCGGTTGGTGGTTACAATTTGCGCGTCCTTCAGACCCCCGGTCACGACTTGCATCATCTCTGCTTATACGATGCGGAGAGCGAGCTTTTGGTAGGTGGCGACCAGGTTCTTTGCGGTGGTTATCCTCCTATCATGGTCGAGACGGAGACGGATCAGCTGTCCTTGCTGCTTCAGCAGATGGAGCGTTTAGGGAGGCTGCCAGCCTCGTTGATCCTAACTGGACACGGGAAAGAGGGATTTGACCTCTCTGCACGCTGTGATCAGGTTATCGATCATTACAGGCGTCAAACTGAAAGCTTTTTAGACTTATGCCAATCGGGTGAATGCGACTTAGGTGAGCTGTCGTATCAGTCAACTTTAGGGGATCGCCGAACGCCATGGGAGGCTAGATCGATATTTGGGAGAAGGTCCCTTATCACTCAGACCATGGCATTTGCGTCGTACTTTATGAGCAAAAGCATGTTGAGGAATGAATATGATGTAATTCCTTTAAGATAGTAGTTAGAGGCCTGTTTGATTGTGTGCTTCTTGTTTTGGAGGGTACACTACTCACTGCCGCGTACCTTATACCAAGGAGCTTCTATGCCCGCATTTGATTTTCAAAGCTATATTACCGATATTCCGGATTACCCAAAGCCAGGCGTGATTTTTAAAGACGTTACAACGCTGTTCAAAGATCCGGAAGGGTTTACGGCTGCCATCGATGCTATTGCTGAGCACTTTGAGGGTAAGGGCATCACGAAAGTAGTTGGTGCTGAAGCGCGTGGATTCATGATAGGTGCCCCTGTTGCCTACCGCTTGCATGCAGGATTCGTTCCTGCTCGCAAGCCGGGTAAACTTCCTCGTGAAACCCGTTCGGAAAGCTATGAGCTCGAATATGGTTCTGATTCACTGGAAATGCATCTTGATGCTATCGATGAAAACGATATTGTACTCGTGGTAGATGACCTCATTGCAACGGGGGGAACCGCGGCTGCTCAGGCTCGATTGGTGTCAAAAGCAGGTGCCAAAGTTGAGGGTTTTGCTTTCTTATTGGAGCTTGCTTTCTTGAACCCTCGCGAAGCTCTCTCACAAAGCTCCAATGCAGAAGTCTATTCGTTGATTTCGGTAGACTAGGCTAAAACTATAGTGCAGTCATGAATTTAAGGGTGCTTTGCGCCTTTAAATTCATGACGCAAGAAAAGTAACTAAGGTGAAGCCCAGTGCGGCTGCTCCAATGGTGCTAGCGTAGGTCGTTGCAAGGTATCCAAGGCCTTCTGCGTAATGCCGCTGCGAAACAAGTTCAACAGCTTCGAAATTCATAGTTGAAAGGGTCGAAAAACCTCCCAAGAATCCCATTGTAAGTGCAAGATACACAATGCCATCAAGCTGTATTTGGAAAGCCATTAACGCTCCTGCCAAGGTGCAGGAAAGAAGATTAATGAACAGCGTGGGCAACGGGAATCGTCCAGGAAAGCGGGGTTTCAAAAAGGACGTTGCCTTGCTTCTGCATAATGCTCCAAATGCTCCGCCAATGCCTACTGCGAGAAATGCAGCTACGCTCATGATCTACCGCCTTTAATCACTGTTGATTTATTAGCAAAACGTTCTGCAGCTCGTTTTTTGCGGATGCGGCGTAAGCGATGCAGTGCTAGGTAGTTTGATGCGATTTTCCCGCATAGCGACGAGATGAAAGTGACGAAAATCGTTATAGCGATATACGCTGCTGCGAGTTCGACCTCTCCATCGCGGAAAAACCCCAGGCATTCAGTTGAGAAGGCGGAGAGGGTGGTAAAGGCACCAACAAGGCCTATTCCTAAAGATTTCACCAAAGGTCCGGGAAGATGGAGCCTGCGCCCGACGTATTGGTTGATGATTTCTAGCGTAAAACAACCGAAGATATTTACGATGAGGGTCGCATAAGGGAATCCACCTTGCGAGGGAAGAGCTAATTCAAGCAGGTATCGAAGAGAGGCTCCAAGAAAACCCATAAGAAGAACTAGTGGGGCAAGAGCGTGAGGTGCTCTAAGAGCGGCGCTAAGGTGCGAAGCCGTGTGATTGGATGCTTCTTCCTGCATTAATGCTTGGTTCCTTAATCGATTATCGGGTTTGTTGGTTCAGTGAGTATAACGCTAGGGTTACTGTTCTCGTTCTGGCTTAGAGGTAAGGTGCCAGCCGTTGCAATAAGGGCAGCGATAGGAGTGCAAGCCGGTAGTTCCGTAGCTTGCACATGAGGTAATTGCGGCTTCTGCGTCCGATTTGCTTGTGTAGCGATTTTTCGACTCGCAGGCTTTCTTGCGTAATGCTGCTTCTTTTTCAGCACGGTTTTTTTGCCGACGCTTTCCTTCGCTGGCAAATAGGTTATCCATGCCTCCTAGGCTGGCATTGAACTCTGCTTTCTGCTTTGACCAGGACGAACGTTTTTTGCTGCCCATTTCGCCCCTCCGTTCCCTTGTTGCGCTGAGCCTCGGTCTAAAAAAGCCGCGTAGGTAGAACGCGGCTTGATACGTTAGTTATTTGTGATAAAAGCGACGCTGCTCGAATTTGGGTTCGCATGATACGTTGATGCCCAATGTGCGATATAGGTTCTCATCGGTAGGCGAAATGATAACCGAGAAATGAGCATCACATCCCTTCAGCTTGTTTATCGAATCCATAAGTTGTGCAGCGATAGCATTGCCGCGGGAGCTGACTGCCAGCGCCAGTAAGGTTTCGTCGGAATGTAGGCGTGGGTTGGTGCTCTTTAAATGCTCGGTTTTCAAGTGGCAGATAGGGGCAATAACCTCATCATCAATTACAAGTAGATCGTCATCGACGCCTGCCAGTGCCTTTAATGCGTTCATCAGTAGGGATGATGCACAGCCCATGAGGTTGCCCGTCTTGCCGGTGACGACAGTGCCATTAGGTAGCTCAATGGCACCAGAGGGACCTCCTGTAGCCTCTTCTTTTTCCAGGCAGGCTTTACGCGCGGGCAGTACATCAGCGGAGATACCCACGCGACTCATTAGCAGCTCAATCTTGTGGAGCTCTTGTTCTCCTGCGCCGCTTCGCTTGCAATCCTCTGCGGAATGGAAGTAGCGGCGAACGATCTCGCGGCACGATGCATCTCGGCACGCATCATCATCAACAATGGCGAAGCCTGCCATATTAACGCCCATATCGGTTGGGGAGTTGTAGGGGCTAACTCCCTGGATTCGCTCAAGCATTGCTTTTAAAACGGGGAAGATTTCAACATCTCGGTTGTAGTTGACCGTTGTTTCACCGTAAGCGTCTAGGTGGAACGGGTCGATGATATTGTCATCGTCGAGGTCGGCGGTAGCGGCCTCGTAAGCGACGTTTACAGGGTGCGAAAGCGGAAGATTCCATATCGGAAATGTCTCATATTTAGCATAACCTGCCTTGATACCGCGTTTATTTTCGTGGTACAGCTGAGAAAGGCACGTAGCCATCTTTCCGGAGCCAGGGCCAGGTGCGGTAACTACTACCAACGGACGGCTGGTTTCAAGGTATTCATTCTTGCCGTAGCCCTCGTCGCTCACGATATGGTCGATATCGTGAGGGTATCCGGCAATGGGATAGTGTAGATAGCTCGTTACACCCAGCGACTCCAGGCGGCAGCGGAACGCTTCAGCTTTTGGCTGCCCTGCGTAGTGGGTGATAACTACGCTGCCAACATAAATGCCCATGCCCGCAAAGACGTCCATCAAACGAAGCACGTCTTCATCGTAGGTAATGCCGAGGTCGCCGCGAACTTTGTCTGATTCGATGTGGTTAGCGTTGATAGCGATTACTACCTCAACATCTTCAGACAGGCTTTTGAGCATACGAATCTTGCTATCGGGCTCAAAACCAGGCAATACGCGTGAGGCGTGATAGTCATCAAAAAGCTTACCGCCGAACTCCAAATACAGCTTGCCGCCAAACTGGCCTATGCGTTCTTTAATGTGCTCAGCTTGCAGGGTGATGTATTTGGCGTTGTCGAACCCGATCTTCATGCTTAGTGATGCCTTTCATCTGTGTGTCTCTATATTTAATTGCAGTTAAATGATACCCCATAGTGATGAATCCGCTTATGGGTTGAATACTCATTCAACAATATCTTTTAATGATCTACTTTTGCCCGAGAGGCAGTTCGTGCGTTGTAAGGAAATAGAGGGTATTTCGGTCAATTCGTGGGAATCTATCGCCTAGTTTTAGATAGCTTTTGAATGGTGTTTGCTATTCCTTAATCTATTGATGGATCTTCTGCCCCATTACCCATAGGATGCAATTGCGATAATGCAGCGTTTTGCAAATGGGTTTCTATTTATCTGGTTTACCAAAATCACGAATTGAAAAAGAAGTCAAGCGACAATCTTATAAAACATGTTCAGAATGTGCATCGTCTCTATTTGGAATTTCAATGTATGAGATTTGCTAGATTCGAAATTCGAAATGTCCCTCATGAGTTTCTGCTCAAAATACTCGATGAACGGTAGTTCAAATCAGGAAATGTGTGTAATAGACATGTTCGGTATCGATTCTCTTGAAAATACATAATACCTACTTGACAAACAAACAGTTCTAAGCATGCATCATACCTATAGGGTGTGCCTATAGGTATGATCGGAACACTCTATATGATTCACAACAAATGTTGTTCAAATAGTTTGACATTGATTTAGTCAAATCAAATAATAAATGACGGTCACTTTGTGTGAGTGCTACTTATCCACTAAAATGCAGCGCCGGCGCAAGGTGTCCAGGTTTCAGGATGTACTAAGTCTTGAAGCCATGCGCTCAGAGCGCAGGCCTCCCCAAGCCAACTCACCGGTTGACCGGTAACCCCTGTCTTGACTTTCCGAGGCGCATTATCCCCCATGGATTCCAAAGGGAATCCTCGATGCGAAAGGAAGGTTTCAATGGCTTCTGATGCTTTGAATTCTTCTTACCATGGCATCGCAGCTCGCTTGGATCGTTTGCCTATCACTGGCTTCCACAAGAAGATCTTGTGGCTGCTCGCTGGTATTACGTTCTGCGACTCCGTTGACATGGCAGTTGGTGGTCCTATCGGCAAC
>ENA-ORUM01001226-ORUM01001226.1-human-gut-metagenome-genome-assembly--contig:-NODE-1226-length-22326-cov-4.200350_pt1 | contig 22326 bp, 20 predicted proteins | sample MGYA00242083_ERZ509217 | MGnify/ENA primary metagenome ERZ509217 (study PRJEB26280, sample SAMEA2338831) | human gut metagenome | biome: human gut; feature: human-associated habitat; material: faeces...
GTGGGGGCTGCTTACTGCTTAGATGGAAATTGGCAGAAAACAGGCACATTCGGGCATTTATCCACCGTTAGTTTTTACCCGCCTCACCATATGACCATGGGCGAGGGCGGCGCTGTCTGCACCAATGACGATTTGCTGGGGAAAATCATGGTTTCTCTCCGGGATTGGGGGCGGGACTGCACCTGTGCCCCAGGGCAGGATAACCGCTGCAAGCATCGCTTTGACAGGCAGTACGGCAAATTGCCCTTTGGCTACGACCATAAATATGTCTATTCCCATTTGGGATTCAATCTGAAAGCCACGGAAATGCAGGGGGCAATCGGGCTGGCGCAGCTGGAAAAACTGCCTGATTTTGTGAAAAAACGGCGGTACCATTTTGACTATCTTCTGACACTGCTGGAAAACTGCGGCGAAAAAGTGATTTTGCCGGAAGTGGCGGAAAACGCCATGGCAAGTCCCTTTGGATTCCTGCTGACCTGTCGGGAAGACATTTCCAGAGAAAACATCGTTTCCCAGCTGGAAGAAAAGGGCATCCAGACCCGTCCTCTGTTTGCAGGGAACCTCCTGCGGCATCCCTGCTTTGATACCTTGGAGGAAGGCGTGGATTATCGCGTGATTGGGGAGTTGCCTGTGACAGACCGGATTTTGCGGGATACCTTCTGGGTGGGAGTCTATCCGGGGTTGACGGCGGAACAGCTGGCTTACGAGGGGGAGGTGCTCTATGACGCCATACGGAAAGCCTGAGAGGGCTGTGGTGACGGGCGGATGTGGATTTCTGGGGCAGGCGCTGGTGCGGACACTGCTGGAAAAAGAGATTTCCGTGACGGTTATAGATTTACCGGAAAAAGAAAAAACACTGCCCAAACGAAAGGGGCTGGGCTTTCAGCCCAATGTGTGGCAGGGGGATACGGAGCGGAAATATGATGTTTTCTATCATCTGGCATGGGCTGGCAGTGCGGGAGAGGGGCGGAAAGACGGATTTTTGCAGGCAGAAAACATAAGGCAGACATTAGAAGCCTTGGCTTTGGCGAAAAAACTGGGGTGTCATACCTTTATCTTTGCGGGAAGCATCATGGAGGCGGAAGTGGAAGCAGCGAAAAAGGCTGGTTTGTCGCCAAAAGGTACGGACTGTTATGCCCTTGCCAAAACCGCCGCCGGAAACCTCAGCCGTGCCATGGCAAAAGAATGGGGGATACGCCATGTGACAGGACGCATCACCAATACTTTTGGCGTTGGGGAAAAATCCGATAGACTTATTTGCAGGCTCATGGACGCATGGGAGAAAGGCGAAGTGCCGCCTTTGACGGCAGGAGAGCAGATGTATGATTTTCTTTATGTGACCGATGCCGCAAGGGCTTTTGCCGCTATGGGAGAAAAGGGGACAGACGGCAAAACCTACATTATCGGCAGTGGGAAACCCCGTCCCCTGCAGAATTGGCTGGAAGAAGCTATGAAAGTGACGGGAGGACAGGGAAATTTCGGAAAAATTCCCTTTTCTGGCGTTTCCCTGACAGAACAGGACTTTGACACTAAGGAGTTGGAACAGGATACGGGATTTTGCTGTCGGGTGCCTTTTGCCGAGGGCATCGGCAGACTTTGGCACTGGCGAAAGGAGGGGCTGCTGTGAGCGGACTGAAATTTACGCCTATGAGGTTGGAAGGGCTGCAGAAAGTGACACCTTTTTATGCCACAGACCTGCGGGGATATTTTTTGAAAATATATGAAAAAGGGGCATTTCGGGGAGCGGGTATGGATGGGGAAATTTGGGAGAGTTTCGTGACCTTTTCCAAAAGAAATGTGCTGCGGGGACTGCATATCCAACGCCCGAAGCCCCAGGCAAAGCTGGTGACGGTGCTTTACGGGGAGATTTTCGATGTGGGGGTAGATTTACGCCAAGGCTCGCCTACCTATGGGCAGTGGGAGGGTCTTGTGCTGAGCCACGAAAACAGACAGGGGTTGTACCTGCCGGAAGGATTTGCCCATGGATTTCTGGTACGGTCGGACTTTGCTCTGGTGAGCTATCTGTGTAGTGGGGCATACGACCCAGAGGGGGACGGCGGCATTCGCTGGGATGATACGAAAATCGGCGTGGATTGGGGACTGCCTGTGGGAATGCGTCCCATTGTGTCCCAAAGGGACGGAAATCTGCCCACATTGGCGGACTATGAAAGGCAGGGGAGCACATGGAAGGAATGACATTTCGCTGGCAAACAGAATGGTTTCAAGATTGTATGCCCCTTTTTTCCTGCTTGCTGAAAGAAGCGGAAAGTGTAGCGGCAGGGAAAACGGGGGATTTTGGAAAAATGGGGGATTGGCTGGGGCAGATAGCGGAAATCTGTGATCCTTTGGAAGAATTGAAAAACTGCCATTATGCTGGACAGATGAAAAATGTCCGTGCTGTCCTTCTGGATTTGACGCAGACAGACCAGAAGGCGGAACTGGCGGCATATACCCTCCTGCCTTTTCTGTGGGAACTCAGGGAGGAGATTTATTTCTGGGGGTGTGTGGCAGAGGATGGGGGAAAACGGAAAGCTTACTGGCAGGAGGAATTTATTTCTCATCATAGAAGGGTGAATCCGCGAAGGATGGAGCCAAAGAAAGTCAGCATTTTCATTCCTGCCTGCAATCATTTGGACTATACAAAACAGTGTGTGGAAAGCGTCCTGCGCCATACGGATTTGAGGGAATGTGAACTGCTTTTGTTAGACCATGGCTCTAGGGATGAAACAGCGGCGTATTTTCACACTATCCCCAACGCAAAAGTCATTCGGTTTCGGGAAAATGTGGGCATGCTCATGTTTTCTGTTGCTTTTCGGGCATGTTGTGGGCAATATCTGGCTTTTGTCAGCAATGACACCATTGTGACGGAGGGGTGGCTTTCCCATTTGCTGGATTGCTTGGAAAGAGAAGAAAATGCTCTCAGTGCAACGCCTGTAACGCCTTTTACATCAAATTGTCAGGGAATTTCACCTTGTCCCTTGGAGGGATTGGAGGATTTTGCAAAGGAATTTTATGAAAAAGGGAAATGGCGTCATCGTGCAAGGATCATGCCTGTTATTGGGGTTTATGATGTGGAAAAACTGGATGCCATGGGTTTTGGTGACCGCTGGTTTCAGACCATGGAATTCTGGGATGATGATGTTTCCCTGCGGGCAAGGCGAAAGGGCTTTCGCCAGTTTCTTTGCACTGATGTGTACTGCCATCATTTCGGCAGTGTTACCGGCGGCGTGGCATGGGGGCGTACATTGGCAGCTGGACGAGAACTGTTTTTGCAGAAACATGGCGTAGATGCATGGGGGCAAGGATTTTGCCGCAGTGAGGATATGATGGCATTGCTGCCTGAAATGGAACTGCCTGAAACATCAATTTCTTTTCTTGCTGTGGACTGCGGTTTTGGGGACAGTATTTTTGAGATGCAGAACTACCTGAAAGAGCAAGAGAAACAGGTGCAGACCTACGCTTTATCAGAAGCGGAAAGATACAGAGGGGATGTGTTTCCCTTTGTGCAGGGATGGCATACGGCAGTGGAAGGCACGGTGGCGGCTTTGACAAATGCCTTTGCGGAGCGGCGGTTTTCTCTGATCCTGACAGAAAAAAGCGGATTATCTGGAGAGATTTTGGCAGAGCGTTTATTGCCGGGTGGATATGTACTTGCCATGGACAGTGAACTGACAAAATATTTACGTCTGGCGGGAAGAAAAGGTCATTGGAGTTTATGGCAGAAAATGTAACAGATAACAGAAAACAGCCCATTTCTACCATAATGATGTAGAAATGGGCTGCTTTTGTATGTTGACCGGCATCTAAGAAATGAAAAGTGTATAGAAGATAAGTTTTTAAGGGGAGCGTTATTCAAAAGAGAAGTATAGAAGATACAGGAAAGATAAAAGATGCCAGTCAGTGAAACCGCAGTTGAGAGAGTATGGATTCACACGCATGCAATGTCATTGTTACCGCGTTTTTACGATCAGGAAAGACTGTTGGAAACCCTATGAAAAGGGAAGGTCGGTAATATGACGAATGGGAACAGAGCAGTCAGGATGGCTGAAAAAAAGTGTGCCAATGAACTGCCTGTTTCTAAATGTGAGGCTGCATAGATACGCAGCATGAAGAACGTCATTGGGTGACAAATTCTTCTCCTCTGGTCTCCAGAACTTGGAGTTCCGAAACATTGAGATACAGATCCTGGAAGGAGCCGTTTTCCACAATTTCAGGTGTACCAGTGACGCGTATCCAGGCATTTTCGTCAGGCAATGTGCCATCGTAATGGAGCAGGAAACCACCCCAGCCGTCATTGCCGCAGCAGCCAGGGCCACGGCGGTAAACCGCAGGCACATTTTGTATGCCTTCCGGATTGAAAAGCAGACCGTACATGCCTTCGACGACGATGGTTTTGTTTTCATAATCTGAAAAATTCAAAAAAATGTCATGAATCTGAGTCAGATACATTTTTTCACTGATTTCCAATACATCTTCATTTTCTAAATTACTTGTTGCCACAGGTCTTTCTGGAACGGCAGGAATCTGTTGAGATGCAACGCTGTCTTTTTCCAGAATATCTTCCAGCGTGTATGTGGTCTGGAGCTGCTGGGCAGATGACTCTATCTTTGAGATAGAAACCTTGGCTTTTGCCTGACAGCCGCTCAGCATGCAGGCAAAGATCAAAGTGCATAAGGGAAAAAGAAATCGTTTCATGACATCACATCCTTTCTTTGATTTTTCGAAACGCAAAAAAGCAGATAAAGCAAATGATATGGAGCAAAGAAATGCTGGCGCCTGTTGGTGTGGCGCAGACATAAGAAACCGTCAGACCAATGCAGAAACAAATCAAAGAAAGAAGTATGCTGCAAAGGATGACAGCGCGGAAGCTGCCAAAGGCCTGCATGGACGTAAGTGCTGGAACTACCAGTAAACTGGAAATAAGCAGGGCACCCATGGTGCGCATGCCAAGGACGATGGTCAGAGCGGTCATCAAAGCAAGAAGTCCTTGAGAGATGCCGGCAGAGCAGCCAACGGCGCTGGCAAAGATTTCGTCAAAGGTGATGGAAAAAATACGGTGATACCAGAAAAGAAATGCCAGTATCACAAACAAAGAGAGACACACAGTGAGCCAAAGTTCTTTTTGTGTGACACCCAGTATGGTGCCGAAGAGATAATTGCAGACATCTGTATTCATGCCGGTGCTGATTGAGATTACCATCACGCCAAAGGCAAGAGAGGCGGTGGAAATCAGGGCAATGGCTGCATCCGGCAGCAGAAAACTGCTTTCTTTCAGACGCAGAAGCAGAAAGGCCGCAAGGATGACAACCGGCAGAGAAATGGCCAAAGGTGCAGTATGGAGCATTGTTGCCGCTGCCAGTGTGCCGAACCCCACATGGGAAAGTCCGTCACCGATCATGGCATAGCGTTTGAGAACCATGCTTGGCCCCAAAAGAGCGGCACACAAAGAAACCAGTATGCCAACGACAAAAGCCCGCTGCATAAATGGATAGGAGAACATTTCTTGTATCAGGTGCATGAAATTTGCTGCCCCCTTTCTCCAAAACGCTGTCCTGTACCTGTGGCAAGATAGGCATCTGTGGTACCGAAAAATAACTGTTTTGTATCTAGGTGAAGAATCTTCTCGCCGTAAGAGAGGGCGTTTTTCATATCATGAGATACCATCAGCACTGCCATGTGCAGCTCTGTATGAAGCCGTTGGATTTGCTCATAGAATTCTTTGGCGGCGATAGGGTCTAGGCTGGCAATGGGCTCATCCAAAATCAGCAGATGTTTTGCCGCGCAAAGGGCCCGTGCCAGCAAGACTCGCTGCTGCTGACCGCCGGAAAGTTCCCGGAAGCAATGACGGTGCAGATGGGCAATACCCATACGTTCCAGATTTTCCATGGCTTGCTGTTTTTCTTTTTTCCCATAAAAAGGGCGCAGTTTCATGCGATTCAGACAACCCGAAAGCGTAACTTCCAACACACTTGCCGGAAAATGCTTCCATGAGGTCTTTTGCTGAGGCAGATAACCGATACCGCCTTTCAGGCAGTCCCCCAGGCGGAGGGTACCGCCGGAAGGGGGATGCAGCTGTAAGAGACCTTTTACAAGGGTGCTTTTTCCAGAACCGTTTTCACCAACGATGCAGATATACTCACCGGAAGATATGGAAAATGTGACATCTTTGACTGCCACCTTTCCATCATAAGAAAAACTGAGGTTTTCGCAGTGCAGTAATTGCATATCAGTTCAACGCCTCCTTCAGCACTTCCAGATTCTGTTCCATCAAAGACAGATATGTGGCGCCTTCTTCCACTTCTTTTGCAGAAAGGTTATGGCAGGAGTGCAGCATTCTTTTTTGCGCATGTGTGGCGTCGCAGATGGCATCGGCAATTTTGCCGTTGGAAAGCTCTATGGTAAATACCACAGGCAGCTCCGCTTTTTTCACCTGATCGATGAGAAAGGCGATGGTGGCCGGATCAGCTTCGGTCTCTGTGGAGCAGCCTGTGAAGGCGGCATAATAAGTAAGTCCATAGGCGTCAGCCAAATAGCGGAAGGGGAAACGATCCCCGAACAGGATGGTCTTGCGTTTGCTGTTTGCCATTACGCTTTTGAATTTTGCATCCAGTTCTTTCAGCTGACCGGTATAGATAACCGCGTTTTTGGAATAGAAAAGAGCGTTTTCGGAATCGATCTCCATGAGTTTCTCCGCGATCTTTTCTGCGATCTGCATGGCGTTGGCAGGAGAAGTCCAAACGTGTTCATCAATTTCTTCTTCATGGTCATGAGAAAGCATTTCGTCCAGAACTTCGTCCCCTGTCAGACTGCTGTCATAGTAGGTAGGCCAGTTTTCCATTTCTTCGGAAAGTTTATCGAAACCGTCATTTCCCATGAAGATATGGAAATGTTCGGCATGGTCTACGGGGCCAATTTCATGATCGCTGAATTGGATGTATTTGGGAGCGGCTGAAGCGGGGTCAGCAGACTGGAACTGGTAGCGGACACCTTTTTTCCCGGATTCGTAGGTGAGGATGCGGAAACCTTCATAGATATATTTTGCCGTGATTGGTTTACCGTTTTCGAAAAAGGCAATGGTGTCACCGTCAATGGTGATCCGCTCTATATCGGTCTGATAACCGGCGGTGTAATACGCTTTGTATTCCGCTTCGGTCTTATCCTGTTTTTCTGCCGCTTTATGGGCAAAAACCGGGTCAAGGGTACCATCCAGCAAGTAAGGATAGACGGACTGCCAATCACCCTGCCAGTCGGCAAGGGTACGATCCTGTACGTCGGCATCTTCAAAGACACCGTCATGATGGTCTTCTTCATGTTCATGTTCCATGCCTTCCACCACTTCTTCTGTAACAGTTGGTACGCAATCTATCAGACGCATGGTCTGGGGCGCACGATCGCCAAGAGAGGCCAAAAGGTCTTCTACCCAGACATCATTTTCGCTGCCGGTATAGATAAACAGATCTGCATTCTCAATGGTTTTGATATCCTGAGGTGTTGGTTCAAAGGAGTGACTTTCTGCGCCGGGTTTGAGCAGCAATGTGATATCTGCCTTGTCTTTGGCAATTTCCCTTGCGAAATCGTAGGGCGGGAAGATCGTGGTTACAATCTTTATATTGCCGCTGGAAAGGGTTGCCGGCTGTCCGGAAATGCCGCATGCCGCAAGAAATAAAACGACAAGAATCATAGATGATAACATGAGAATACGTTTCATGATAAATCAACCTCCAATATGAAATTTGAAATGTACAATTGTGAAATAAAATATGTTGGGAATGGCTGTATTGAAAAGAAATACAGTGATAAAGATGTGAAAAATGAGGTATTAATGATTCAATCTCACATGAAGCTGAACCAGTGTTTTTGTAAAATTGTCAGTTGTTTTTTGCAGAGTAACTGTGAGAATGGACAGAAAAGTCCAGAAAAAAATAGATACATTTCCTAAGGAAAAGGAAAATTGTTCTTTGATGCGTTCCAGATTCTGGATTTGATGACAAATGGGGCATTGATCGCCCTGACAGGGATGATGGGCTTCCTTTACTTCATAAGCCAAAGAAAGTGTAAAAAAGGCAAGCAAATAAAAGACCAAAATGGCCGCCACAAGTTTTGCTTTGGTTTTATGTTGAAGTGGATTCATGTACTTACCCTCTTGTGAATTTGTCTGGATAAAATAAGATTGGGTATGATATAGGCCAAACAAATAGTATTTATATATGAAAACTATGAATTATATGTCTATGTATTTTGAAATAACAAAATATTTTATAAAATGATATTATTTTGAATTTAACATATTGCTATGGGAAAGGCAATCATACATTTATGGTTTTTTAAATTACAAACAGAATACAAAATGTATATGAAAACTGCCACGAAACAGTATGATACCGGAGTATTTTCGCAGAATAGGATCTGGAACACAAACATATGATATGAAAAAAGAGGGGAGGCGCAATACATAAAAAAGTCTGAAACCACAACAGCAGTTGGGATTCCAGACTTTCTTTTCGTTACTTTAGAAATGTTTTATTTTGCGTTGCAAACAAAATTGCTCTCGATGGCGTGGGCAATGACCTGCATTTTGAACCGCCGTTTTTTGCATAGACGGCAGCTGCGGCAGGCAGTGTCGCTGTCCTCCGGCAGAACGAAGCGGATGGATTTCACATGGATGTCTCGGCAGCCGTTGGCGTGATGGGCGGGAATGGTGAATGTCTGGAAGCCACGAGGGCGGCTTTCGCCTTCATCGTTGATTTCCGTCAGGATCAATGCCAAGGCAGTGGAGCGGTTAGGGCAGATCTGACGCAGGGTCAGGCTGCATTCCAAGATACGACCCGCGTTCTCCCAGATAAAATTTCCCAGATCATACTCCAGAAAATCCTGACAGTCGTCCATGGTGAATGTGACTACCGGCGGACAGGAAGTGATGTCGATTTCCTCAGTGCAGTCCGTAAATACCTTGCGGACAGGGAAGATGACCACATTGTTTTCCACATCGGAATACGAAATTTCTTTCATGGGGGCTTTTTCGCCGGAAGTGGTGGCAATGTGCTTCAGGCGGAAGCGCAGAGAAGCCCCTTCGATGGCTGTTGCCCCAAGTTTCGCAATGCTCCAGCGGAAGGAATGGGCATCCAGCTGTTGTGCTGTGCCTTTATCCGGCGGCAGCAGTTCCGTCAGGATAAAGTCGTCAGACACAAATCCTTGCATGAGGATTTCTGTTGCGCCGGGATTGGAAATGTTGGCAGCCAGCTCGGCAAAGATTTCTTCCAATTCCGCTGGGGTAGGCACAATGGAAAGGAAGGATGTGACGGGCGTAGATACCCAAAGGGATGCGGCAGGTACATCTGTGCCAAAGAGACCTTTGAGCACAACGCAGTAAATGACAACGCCGTTTTCTTTTGCCAATGTGGTGATGGGCACAGCGGAACCGCCGGCGGTGCTTTGCCCGTCTGTGAACATGACCATGATTTTCTGGTGGGTAGTATCCGGGTCGAAGAGGCTGTATGCTTTGGTGAAAGCGTCCTCGTGGTTGGTGCCGCCGTCGATGGTCAGGTTATTGACAGCCGTTTTCAGGTCTGCCGTATTTGTCAAAAATCCTGTCCGCTGGGTGGCAGTCCGGGCAAAGCTGACGATGGCAATCTGGCTGCCGCCGCCGATATTGCCGTCCTGATTTTCGTCAGTGGATTCGTCGATGATGTCGATGAATGTTTTGACACTGGCTTTCATGGCGGCAAAAGGTTCACCTTCCATGCTGCCGGAACAGTCCAGCACCATGACGATGTCTGCCGGATTGGAAACGATGTCGGGACCTGCGGAAAGAGAAAGAATCCCTTCTACCTCGCCGCCGCAGGAAATGGTATCGGGAAAAAGTGTATAAGAAGAAGCAGTAATACCCATAATGAAAATGCCTCCTGTAAAGTTTTGTACTTGCTTTATGATATGCAGCAGGAGGTTGTTTTGACACGAAGGGGGCGCAAATATGGAAATGAACGGGAAAAAGAAATGCTGGTTTTATATTCTGGTGCCGCTGGTGGCAGGAGCGGCAGCGGGCATGATTTCCGGCAGCGGCATGGCAGCTTATGAACAGATGGCAAAACCGCCCTTATCACCGCCGGGATGGGTATTTCCGGTGGTCTGGACCATTCTGTATATCCTTATGGGCATTGCCGCCTGTCTGGTGGCAAAAAGTTATGACCCAGACAGTCAGGAGGCAATCAGGGCTTTTTGGGTGCAGCTCATCGTCAATGTAATCTGGCCGATTCTGTTTTTTGGTCTGGGGCTTTGCGGTCTGGCTTTTGGGTGGCTGGTGCTACTTTGGGTGCTGGTATTTCGGCTGTGGAAACAGTTTCAAAGCATCGACAAACGGGCAGGATATTTGCTGGTGCCTTATTTGCTGTGGCTCACATTCGCAGGGTATCTGAATCTTTCCATCTGCCTTATGGGGTATTGAAGGACGTGGATGGCTATGATACCATGTCCCTAAGGAATCAAAAGAAATGAGGTGAGGATATGGCAAAGCTGCGGAAAACACTGGAAAGCCCAACGGAACCGGCAGTGGTGGCGTTGATGGAAGGCATGGAAGGAAAGTCCAAAGAAGCCCTGACAACATGGGCAATGGATTATGTGGCAGAAAAGTATCTGCCCTTGGTGGCAGAAACGCCGCTTTTTGCGGAACTGCTGGAAAAGACAAAAGATTGCATGGTTAGCAGTCTGCCTTTGAAGGAATGGAAAGGGCTTCTCTCTGAGGCGAGAAAAGCGTCAGCGGCAGAAAAAGAGCCTGTACGGGAAGCAGCGGCAAGAGCCATTGTCACCGCCTGCGGCACATGGCAGACACCCACCAATGCTTTGGGATTTTGTTTTTATCGGGCAGCGGCTATGGCTTACCATCAGGCAGGTACGGCAGAAACCAAAGAAACCTATGATATGCTTGCCACAAAGGAATTGGAACAGATTTTGGCATCTTTGAAACAGGTAAAGACTGCACCGGATGAACAGGCGGCAAAACTTCAATGGAATTGTTGAGATAGGATGATAAAAAGTCGGAGAAAGCAACTTCCCTTAAGAAAACATACAGACACAATCTTAATAAAGATAAGAAAGCTGGAATCCTCTGTATGAAAAGGATTTCAGCTTTCTTTGTTTTCTTATGAAGATGCCCCTAAACTTCCGGCTTTTTTCATTGAAAAAATTTTTGACATGCTGTAACGTTTTTTGTTTTTGTGCGTGAATTGGGTGAAAGGGGGGAAAAACATGGACTTTGACCAAGTGTATCGGGCGTTTTTCCGGGATGTGCTGTTCTATGTCTGGGGGTTGTGCGGTGACCGTGTGCTGGCAGAGGAAATCGCTCAGGAAACTTTTTTCAAAGCCCTGAAATCCATTGACCGATTTGACGGGCAGGGGGATATTCGCCCATGGCTCTTTGCCATCAGCAAGAACACCTATTATGACCATTGTCGGAAGCAGAAAAAGACGGAGCCCTTGGAAGCAGAAAAGGAACAGGCGGCGGAACCGTTGTTTTTGGAGAAAATGACAGACGCGGAAACGGCTTTTGCAGTACATGGATTTCTCCATGAAATGGACGAGCCATACAAAGAGGTGTTTACCCTGCGGGTATTTGGGGAACTGCCTTTCGAAAAAATCGGGCAGCTTTTTGGAAAAAGCGCAAGTTGGGCAAGGGTGACTTATTACAGGGCAAAACAGAAAGTGACAGCATATATGGAGGAGATGGAGCATGAATAAAATCAGCTGTAATATCATTGGAGATTTGCTGCCGTTATATGTGGATGGAGCGGTCAGTGAGGACACAAAAAAACTGGTGGAGGAACATCTGGCAGAATGTGCGGACTGCAAAAAAGCGGCAGAGGACATGAGAAAAGAATTGGTGCTGCCTGTCCATGAGACGGTAAGGGCGGCGGAAACCAGTTTTTTGCAGAAAATGAAGAAAACGTGTCAGAAAAGGCGGATTCGTACCGCAGTGATTTCTGTTGCAGTAACGGCAGGAGTCATTTTGGGAAGTTATATGGCGCTGACTATCCCCCAGTGGATCATTCCCTATAAGCCAGTGGATTTTTCTGTGGCAGTAGAGGACGGGATGGTCTGTGTGTATTATACAGGGAAAGGCAGGATTAACTGCTCTTATGGTTATGATGGAGAAGATGAATTTTTCTTATACTTTACACAAAGTCCATGGTCTGCCTATGTGGAACCGCTTTTGGAAGATGCGGAGCAGGAGGAACCCTATCGCTATCAGATAGACTCTGTAGACCGTATCGCGAAAGTTTATTATGGTGAGTTTAGTAAAGGGCTGGATGTACTTTATGGCAAAGAGGCGGAAATGGCAGCGCAGACGGAGCTGATCTGGATAAGGGATGAAGCTTCCCAGTAACAGAAAAAAGCACAAAGCCAAGAGGTTTTGTGCTTTTTGTGTTTGCAAATGACAATCAGAATTTTTCCATTTCATCCAGCAGGCTTTCGAAAACAGCCATGGCGTTTTCCACAGCATCTTTCTTAGACATATCCACGCCCGCGCCTTTCAGCAGGTCAATGGAATATTCGCTGTCGCCTTTGGAAAGGAAGTCCAGATATGCGTCCACGGCAGGCTGTCCTTCAGAAAGGATTTTTCTGGAAAGGGCAATGGCTGCGCTGTAGCCGGTTGCATACTGATATACATAGAAAGCGTTATAGAAATGGGGGATTCTTGCCCATTCGATGTCGATTTCTTCATCAATGACAATGTCATCACCGAAATACAGTCTGTTCAGGTCATGGTAAATTTTGTTCATGCCTTCCCATGTCAAAGGTTCGCCTTTTTCTGCCATTTCGTGGGTAATTTTTTCAAATTCCGCAAACATGGTCTGGCGGAACAGAGTACCGCGGAACTGTTCTAAGAAGTAGTTCACCAGATATTTCCGCATGTTTTTGTCCTCTGTTGTTTTCAGCAGGTATTCCATAAGGAGGGCTTCGTTGCAGGTGGAAGCCACTTCTGCCACGAAAATTTTATGGCCGCTGTAAAGATAAGGCTGTTTTTCCCATGTGAAATAGCTGTGAAGGGCGTGACCCATTTCGTGTGCCAGTGTGAACATGCTGTTGACGGTGTCGTTATGGTTCAGGAGCACATAGGGGTGTACGCCGTAGCTGCCCCAGGAATATGCGCCGCTGCGTTTGCCTTCGTTTTCGTAAACGTCAATCCAGCCTGCGTTCATGCCGTAGTGGAGGGCGTCGGTGTATTTTTTGCCCATGACAGCAAGGGCTTTTTCCACGGTTTCTTTTGCTTCTTCGAAAGTGATTTTTACATCCACATCATCCACCAAGGGTGCATACAGGTCATACATGTGAACTTCATCCAGTCCCAGCAGTTTTTTTCTGAGGGCAACATAACGATGCATCAGATGCAGGTTGGCATGGACGGTTTCGATGAGGTTATCATAAACAGAAAGAGGAATATTGTCATCATATAATGCCATGGCTCTGGCAGAGTCGTACTTTCTGGCGGAAGCAAAGAATACGTCGCTTTTCACGGAAGCAGCGTAAGTTGCCGCCAGTGTGTTTTTCTGCTTCAGATAAGAAGCGTACAATGTCTGGAATGCTTCTTTGCGGACACGGCGGTCACTGCTTTCCAAGAATGTCACATATCTGCCTTTGGTCAGAGGCACTTTGTCCCCATCGGCATCGGTGATGTCCCCAAAACGCATATCCGCGTCGTTGAGCATGGTGAAAATGTTCTGGGGTGCGCCGCCCAGTTCCGCTGTTTTTGCCAGCAGGCTTTCTTCAGCAGGAGAAAGGGTGTGGGCTTTCTGACGCAGGAGATTGTCAAAGAAATGGTCGTAGAGGTGGAAATCTTCCGCCCGTTCCATACGGAAATCCGCCAGCACATCTTCCGGCAGGGAAAGGATTTCCGGTGTCAGGAAGGAAATGGCGTCGGAATAACGGATCAGGAGCATTTCTGCTCTGGAAGCCATACCCTGATAGAAAGCATTGGCGCTGTCTTCATGCATACGCATGTTGGCGTAGGTATAAACCTGATCCAGAATCAGAGACAGTTCCTGATTCTTTTCCAAGCATGCCAAAAGTGTGGCTGCGCTTTCACCCAGATGACCGCTGTAAGCAGAAAGTTCTGGAATTTCTTCCATGAGCATGGTATAAGCTTCTTCCCAGAGGGAATCATTTTCATAATAGTCTTCGATGTGCCATTTATCTGCGGCGGCAACATCAGACCGCTTCGGTAAGGTATGTTTCAAATGGAATCATCCTTTCTATATTGCTGAATTTGTCAGACGGGAAACGTCCCTTTTGTGGGATTTCACAGGGGCATGCCCCTTTTTTGTGTGAAATCTTTTTTTAGTATACCACTTTTGGCTAAGAATAAAAAGGAGTTATAGGCATATGACGACAAAACAGGAAAATCTATACAAAACATGAATGTATTGGTGAATATTTTCTTGCTGAATGTTGGAATTCATAGTATGATGATAATGAGGTGAGGTAGCATGAAAGATTGCTTGAAAGTATTACTGGTGGCCTCTGAGGCTGCGCCCTTTATCAAAAGCGGCGGTCTGGGCGATGTGGCAGGTTCTTTGCCCAAAGCACTGCGGGCACAGGGTGTCGATGTGCGGGTAGTCATTCCCCGTTACATGACAGTTAAGGAAAAAGAAATGTATGGAGTGGAATATCTGGGCGAATTCCCTGTTCATCTGCTGTGGCGGACACAGCAGGCAAAAATTTTGGTGAAGCCCGGTGAAATCCCCATTTATTTTATAGAAAATAATTTTTATTTCGGTCGCGGCGGCTTATATGGCTATGGAGATGACAACGAACGTTTTGCATTCTTTGGCAAAGCGGTTATGGATATGATGGCAATGCTGGACTTCTATCCCGATGTGATCCACTGCAATGACTGGCAGACTGGTCCTGTCTGCATGTATTTGAAGGAAATCTATCGGAAGATGATCTACTATTCTCGTATCAAAACACTGTTTACCATTCATAACTTGCAGTATCAGGGGAATTTTGACAAGAGCACCATGGAACTTCTGGGTGTGCCCTATTACTGTTATGAAAACGGCAACGTGGAATTTTACGGCAATGTCAGCTACATGAAAATGGGGCTGATGTATGCAGACCGTATCAGCACCGTCAGCCAGACTTACGCAAAAGAAATCCAGACATGGCAGTATGGTTACGGCATGGATGGTATTTTGAAAAGCCGGAAGAATGTCCTCAGCGGCATCATCAACGGCATTGACTATGTGACAAACGATCCCGCTACAGACAAACGGATTCAGGTGCATTTCGACGCAGATCATCTGGAAGGCAAGGCGGAAAACAAACGGCTATTACAGGAAAGACTGGGTCTGGAACAGAGAGATGTGCCCATCATCGGCATGATCACCAGACTGGCAGACCAGAAAGGTCTGGATATCCTTTCTTATGTATTTGATGAAATGATGTGCAGAGATGTGCAGTTCGTTCTGCTGGGTACAGGGGAAAATCGTTTTGAATACCTGTTCCGCAGTATGGAAGAACGCTATCGCGGCAGAGTCAGCGCCAATATTTTCTTCGACGAAAATCTGGCACAGCAGATCTATGCAGGTTCTGATATGTTCCTGATGCCTTCTCTGTTTGAACCCTGCGGTCTGGGTCAGATGTTTGCCCTGCGTTATGGTACCGTACCCATCGTGCGGAAAACCGGTGGTCTGGCAGACACCATCTTCCAGTACAGTACAGAAACAAAAGAGGGCAATGGTTTCCTCTTTGAAACATACGACGGCAACGGGCTTCTGTGGGCATTGGATCAGGCTCTTGCAGTATACCATCAGGGCAAAGATGAATGGCAGAATGTGGTAAAAAATGCAATGGCTTCCAATTATTCCTGGGAAAGCTCCGCAAGAGAATATATCAAGCTCTATGAAAGCCTGCGGGACAGCGAATAAGCCTTTTTGCATTTACAGAAAACAAAATCAAGAAGTCAGAAATTTTAATGGGAAGTTTCTGGCTTCTTTTTTGGTTAGAATTTGGTTTTCCCCTGTCCTATGGTTTGCAAAAGAACGGTGAATGTAGTATGATGAAAGCCTAAAGACGCACAGAAGGAGGGTCTGGTTTTAATGGAAGAACAAACCCCAAAAAAATTTCATTTTACAAAGCAGATGAAAATCGGTCTGGCTGTGGTGCTGGTGCTTTGCATCGGCTGCGGTCTGGTATATCTGGATACGGCTTACGGCAGCGGGAAAATCCGCAGTCTGTTTGTCAAATCCAGTGTGACACAAAATGCAGGAAACGCTTCAGCAGGGGTGCTGGCGGAAATCCCTCTGGATGCGGGCAGTTCCGCGTCTTTTGCTGTGTTTGATGAGGCATTTTTGCTCTGCACAAAAGACGGTGCCAAGTATTACAACAGTGTAGGCGACCAGAAATGGAACGACACATTCAATATGACCACACCTACGGTGATTCAGGAAGGCTCTTTCATGGCTGTAGGCGATCTGGGCGGCAAGAATGTCCGGGTCTATGACGAAAGCGGTCTGCTGTATAATGTACAGCTGGAAGGAAATCTCAGTCAGTTTGCCCTGAACCAAAACGGGTATCTTTCTTTGCTGGAAAAGAAAGACAGTGGTTACGAGGTAAAAATCTATAATTCCAAAGGCACACTGCTCAAAGGCAGGGTGGAAGAAACCGCAGGGGTATACCCCATTTCCACGGACGTGTCCGATGACAATAAGTCTTTTGCTGTCAGCTATGTGGATACCACCGATGTGTATCCCATTGGGCGGGTGCTGTTTTTCTATGTCAATCCAGAAGACAGCGAAAACTATACAGACAGTTTGTATGCTTCTGCTGCGGATAAGGCAGATGAAATCATTGGCACCATTAGTTATCGCAGCAACGGCGTTCTGGCGGCAGTTTCCGATAAGGGCGTTTATGGTTTCAAGGACAGCGAAGAAGTCTGGAGTTACTATTTGACCAATGTGGTGGATTATGTTTCTTTCCAGCAAAAAGACAGAGTGGTGCTCACATTGGGTGATGACCTGCCCGGAGAAGAAGGCAAGGAAGAAGGCACTGTCTGCTGGCTCAGTTCCAATGGGGCAGAGGAAGCTTCTTATGTCAGCGGAAAGGACATCACATATCTGAGTGTATGGAAAGATGGCATTGTGTTGGGCACAGACCATACTTATATTGGTATCCGTCATACAGGACGGGAAGCTTGGACCTATCAGGCAACACAGGATGTGACAGATGTGATCCCCATGGAAAGCTTTTCCCGTGTGCTGGTGGTAGGGCAGGATATGGCGCGGATTCTGGATATGGACAAATATAAAGGAGAAGCGCCGGATGTGCCGGAAGATCTGGTGGAAACCACACCGGAAGTGCAGACAGATGAACCGCTGCCGGCAGAGGGAGAAACAAATACTGACGCAACCCAGGAGGATGGCAGTCAGGAAGGAACAGAAGGTTAGCAGGAAACAACTGGCACAGAAGGTGAAACCAACGCTTCTGATACACAGGAAACAGAAACACCTGAAACAGAAGGGACAACAGATACAGAACAGACAGAAACAACAGAAACAACGCAGCCTGCGGAGAATACGGAATCGGGGGATGTTCCCGCAGAGTCTTAATGGCAGGAGGTGGGCAGAAGAATGACATTTTTGCCCTATATATTAGATATTCTGGCGTTGGTGCTGGTGGTGGGGACGGCAGTGCAGGCGTACCGCAAGGGTTTTGTGCGGGCGGCGCTGAATTTCCTGCCAATGGTGGCAGCACTGGCGGCAACCAGGTTTTTGACGCCTACAGTCAGTGAGCTTTTACGAAAAACACCCTTTTTCGATGCCCTGACCAATACAGTAGGTAATGGACTGCATTTGGAAAACGCCATTGGGGACACTGCTATGCAGACCCAGACAGACATCATCCAGAGTATGCATCTGCCGGATTTTCTGAAGGAAAGTCTGGTGGAAAACAACAATCCGGTGATTTATCATCTGCTGGATGTGGAAAGTTTGCAGTCCTATATTGCAGGTTTTCTGGCCAATATCTGCATCAATATCATCAGTGTACTGCTGGTGTTTGTTGTGGTATGGCTGGCAGTGAAATTTGTGCTGAAGGCGCTGAACCTCATCAGTAAACTGCCTGTATTGAATTTCTTCAACCGGGCATGTGGTTTTTTGGTGGGTTTGCTGAAAGGATTGTGCGTAGCATGGCTCATTTGTTTTGTGCTGACATTTTTCCAGTGCAATTCCGCCTTTGATTTTTTCTTTGACGCGCTGAATTTGACCCATGTGGCACTGTCTTTGTACGAAAACAACATATTGATGTATTTTATTTTGACCATATTTGCTTGAAATGACGAGAAAAATGACGGTGTGAAAACCGTCATTTTTTTGTGGGGAGAAACGGGAAAAGCCGTTGCTTTTTTGAAATTCATATGTTAAAATGCCACATCTTTCGAAAGAAATCTAAATTGAAAGAGGAAATTTATGAAACAAACAATAGGAAAAGGGAAGCAATGGCTGATGCTGCCAGTAGTTCTGTTATTTTTGTGCGCATGTGGAACACAAAAACAGACGGTGGAACTGTCGTCAGAAGTTTATGAACTGCCGCAGAACTGCGGAGAACTCATAGTTACGGCGGATGTCGGCAGCGTTTTCATCCAGAAAGGGGAAAAAGCGGAACTGAAAACAGAACATATTGTTTCTCAGTGGCTGACGGTGACAGAGGAAAATGGTGTTGTGGATATATCCTATATCCCACCGGACGAAGAAGCGGTGGAGGACATGGAAACAGACAGCCATCATTTGACGCTGACTTTGCCGGAGGAGTGGACACTGGAAAAAACTTCGTTGACAGCAGGCACAGGACCATTTTATGTGGATGGGGCAGAAGCAAAAGAATTATTGCTGCATCAGGGCACTGGACAGATGATGCTGAAACATGTAACGGCGGAAAACCTGGAACTGGAATGCGGCGGCGGTCTGGCAGAAGGGGAATATTTGCAGGTGGCAAAGAAGCTAACCATCCATGGCGGCATGGGAGATGTGGACTTTGCTGGCAGTCTGGGGGATGAAATTCAGCTGGATGGCGGCACAGGAAAAATTTCCCTGACTATGCCGGAAACAGCAGAGGATTATGATATATCCGGTTCTTTTTTCACTAGAAATGTTACAGTAAATGGAAAAACATTGGAGCCGGAAGTTTCTGTGGAACAAAATGGCGGCGATTTGGACAGCTGGGAAATGGACTTTGATGAAGATTTTACCGTTCCCCAACAGAATACGGAAGGAAAAAAACAAATCCATATAGACAGCGGCACAGGTGAAATTGCGCTGACTTTTGCCGGAAATACAGAAAAGGGGGCGACAGCATGATTCCAAGAGGGGTAATACTGGATTGTTGTTGTGTTTTGCTTGGAGCCAATGCGGGAACGCTGCTGCGGAATAAGATTCCAACCAAACTTCAGGAACCATTGATGGTCATATTCGGTATGTGTGCCATTGCCATTGGTATGGTTTCTGTGGTGAAACTGGAGTCTTTGCCGGCAGTGCTTCTGGCACTGATATTGGGAACGATTATAGGAGAATTGGCTGACTTGGACAGAAAAATCAAAACGGGATTTTTGCATGGACTGCATCACCTGCATTTCAAAATTGAAGGGGATAAAGAAGTTTATATGCGGTTTTATCTGGTGGTGGCAGTGACCCTCTGTGCCAGCGGAACCAACATCTTCGGTGCCTTTCAGGAAGGCGCAACGGGGGATATGACCATATTGATGTCAAAGGCGGTTATGGATATTTTCGCGGCGGCAATATTTGCCATGGCACTGGGATTTGGCATGAATCTGATTGTGGTGCCGCAGTTTCTCATATTGTCCTTATGTTTTTACGCGGGGAAATGGATGATGTCCTATCTTGATCCGGCAGCCATACAGAATTTTGTTGCCGTAGGTGGCTTGATGACATTTATTTTGGGGCTGAATATTGCAAAAATCAAAGAAGTGCGGGCGGCAAATTTGCTGCCGGCATTGGCGGTCGCGTTCCCGGCAACGGCATTTTTCCATCTGTTAGGCGCGTAAAATGAAAAAAGTTTTCGACGAAAAGCCCTGTTTTTAGAGGGTTTTTTGTGTTTTGTAAAAAAAATCTTAAAAAATTGTAAAAAAGATGTTGACAAGAAATAGTTCCCATGATAATATACTTAGGCGGTCGCAAGAACGGCCGAAACAAAAAGAAAGAATGCACCTTGAAAACTGAATACAAGACAAACAAGAGTCAATAAAATCGAGAAATTTATTGAAAAATAAAATGTAGTAAAGCAATCAACATTTTATTTCGCTATAAATGATCATTCCAAGAACAAAAGCTATTGTTTTTAGAACCGACACAAGCTTAGCTTGTGTTGCAAGAAGGTCAAGCAAGAAAGAGCACAGGGTGAATGCCTTGGCACTGGGAGCCGATGAAAGACGTGGTAAGCTGCGAAAAGCTTCGGGGAGGCGCAAACAGCCATCGATCCGGAGATTTCTGAATGGGGAAACCTACTTGAGCAAACCTCAAGTATCCATACGTGAATCCATAGCGTATGGAAGGGAACGTTGTGAACTGAAACATCTAAGTAGCAATAGGAGGAGAAAGAAAAATCGATTTCCTAAGTAGCGGCGAGCGAAAGGGAAAGAGGCCAAACCGAAGGACCTGGTTCTTCGGGGTTGTGGACTGCATCAAGCGATGGAGGCTATGGTAGTCGAACTGTTTTGGGAAAGCAGACCAAAGACGGTGAAAGTCCGGTAGACGAAACCAGAAGACCCGCTGCAGGATCCAGAGTACCACGGGACACGAGAAACCCTGTGGGAAGCCGGGGGGACCACCCCCCAAGCCTAAATACTCCCCAGTGACCGATAGTGAAGCAGTACTGTGAAGGAAAGGTGAAAAGAACCCCGGGAGGGGAGTGAAAAAGAACCTGAAACCTTGTGCTTACAAACAGTCAGAGGTCTACGGACTGATGGCGTACTTTTTGTAGAACGGTCCGGCGAGTTACTAATGCCAGCGAGGTTAAGTGGTCAGAAGCCACGGAGCCGAAGGGAAACCAAGTCTGAATAGGGCGTAAAGTTAGTATTAGTAGACCCGAAACCGGGTGACCTATCCATGTCCAGGTTGAAGGAGCCGTAAAAGGCTTTGGAGGACCGAACACACATCTGTTGAAAAAGGTGGTGATGAGGTGTGGATAGCGGAGAAATTCCAATCGAACTCGGAGATAGCTGGTTCTCCTCGAAATAGCTTTAGGGCTAGCCTCGAGATGGAGTCTAACGGAGGTAAAGCACTGAACTGACGCGGGGCCCAAAAAGGTTACCAACTCATATCAAACTAAGAATGCCGTCAAGATACCCTCGGGAGTCAGTCTGCGTGAGATAAGTCGCGTGGACAAAAGGGAAAGAGCCCAGACCGACAGCTAAGGTCCCAAAGTACGTGTTAAGTGGAAAAGGATGTGGGATTTCATAGACAACTAGGATGTTGGCTTAGAAGCAGCCATACATTTAAAGAGTGCGTAACAGCTCACTAGTCGAGAAAACCTGCGCCGAAAATTTAACGGGGCTAAAACACGACACCGAAGCTACGGCTTGACAGCTAACGCTGTTAGGGGTAGAGGAGCATCCTGCAAGGACGAAGCCAAAGTGGAAACGATGGTGGACGAAACAGGAGAGAGAATGCCGGAATGAGTAGCGAGATAGAAGTAAGAAACTTCTAGGCCGAATATCTAAGGTTTCCTGGGTAAAGCTAATCTTCCCAGGGTTAGTCGGGGCCTAAGGCGAGGACGAAAGTCGTAGTCGATGGATAACAGGTTGATATTCTTGTACTACGTATCATCAGAACTGTGGGGACGCAGGAGGATAGGAAAACCGGGGAATGGAAAAACCCGGCTAAGCACAAAGTCAAGGGAGATAGGCAAATCCGTCTCTTGATGATGAAGTGCGATGGGGACTGAACAAAAGTAGGGAAGTTTCCGAATCCACACTGTCGAGAAAAGCCGCTATTGTGTGATACGTACCCGTACCGTAAACCGACACAGGTAGATGAGGAGAAAATCCACAGGCCGACGGGAGAAGTGTTGTTAAGGAACTCGGCAAAATGACCCCGTAACTTAGGGAGAAGGGGAGCCACGCAAGTGGCCGCAGAAAAGAGGCTCAAGCGACTGTTTAGCAAAAACACAGGTCTCTGCGAAACCGAAAGGTGAAGTATAGGGGCTGACACCTGCCCGGTGCTGGAAGGTTAAAAGGAGAGGTTCGACGTAAGTCAAAGCTTTGAATTCAAGCCCCAGTAAACGGCGGCCGTAACTATAACGGTCCTAAGGTAGCGAAATTCC
>ENA-ORUM01001250-ORUM01001250.1-human-gut-metagenome-genome-assembly--contig:-NODE-1250-length-21913-cov-2.857626_pt1 | contig 21913 bp, 23 predicted proteins | sample MGYA00242083_ERZ509217 | MGnify/ENA primary metagenome ERZ509217 (study PRJEB26280, sample SAMEA2338831) | human gut metagenome | biome: human gut; feature: human-associated habitat; material: faeces...
GTTTGTAGGCGCGGATGCTCCGGCGGTCTAAAATATGGTTGATGGTTTCATTGGTCAACAAACTCATAACGGGGCTCTCCTTTCTATCTGCAAAGGGGGCAGAAGTCCAAAAGCATGGGTACCCATACTATTTATAGTATATCAGCCAGGGATTCGCTGTCAATGTTTTGTCTATCCTTTTTTCCCTTGTGGGAAGCGGGGAAAACAGCAAAACAGCGGCCCTTTTCCCATGGGAAGAGAGCCGCCCGAAAATTTCATGGTTTCGCTTTACTTTTTTCATAGTTCAATGGTAGAATATTCAAAGAATCTTTCCCAGAAGTGCCGCCCTTTGCTACCCTTTGATCTTGTTTTCACTATTCTGGATCAAATTGAGCAGGGAACTGGCGAACAAGGGGTAGTGCTGGGAGAGCATCTCGGTGGTGATGGCAAGATCCTCCACCCGTTCCACCGGGGGCATCTTCTCCACTGGATTCCCCCCGGCGATGGCCGAGGCATTGGCCTCACAGAGCTGCATAGCCGCTGAGGCATAGCCCTGGGCCACCTGGCCGGGCACGGTGAAGAGGCCCAGCTGGTTTTTCGGGTTGATGGAATACACCACCCGGAACATCCGGTACACCGCCAGCATCAGGAAGGAGGAAACCTCCCCGGTGAGGGCTTTGTTGTCCGCCTTCCCCAAAAGGTCAAAGAGGATGTTCAGGGAATTGGCGATCAGCTTTTTGTTGAGCACCGGCAGGATGCCCCCGCGATGGAAGGTGTTCTCTTTGCCGCTGGCATCTGGCTCCGGGATATCCTCCACCGTCAAGGTAGTGCCGGTCCGGTCCGGCGAACGCCCCAGCAGGTAATCGCAGGACACCCCATAAAAGTTGGCGCAGCGAATTAAAAAATCCAGGCCGCATTCCCGGATTCCCTTTTCATAATGGGACAACAGCGCCTGGGAGATGCCCAGTTCGGCCGCCGCCTGCTTTTGACTGATGTTTCTCTCCTTGCGCAGGAGGGTAAGTACTCTAGGAAAATCGGTGTTCATTATGTATAACCCCCGCAAAAATACACTCAAAGTATATTAAATTATAGTATACTCGTCCCATTTTGTAAATAAGAACTCGCAGAAAAATTCAAAAATTGTCGATTCTCCCACAATCTTCACTGGTTTCTTGGGCTGATCTTCCTGGAAATTGGGGATTTTCCACCGAAAAAAGTGGAAAAGTGGAAGATTAGATCCCTACTTTCTGCGGTTTTCATTGTTTTTTCCCACCGGCGTTTGAACGCCTTCGGATGGACTATACTACTATTTGTATAGATTGGCCCCCCGTTCCAGCGGCCGGGGGACAGTGAGACTCTATCGCTGGAGAAAGAAAGGTTGCAGCATATGATTACATACAAGGTTCATTTTATCCGCCACGGCATGACCCAGGGCAACTTGGAGGGAAAGTACATCGGTTCCACCGACCTGCCCGTCTGCCCCGAAGGTTACCGCCAACTGGATGACTTAAAGGCCCACTACGAATATCCCAAAGTGGAGGCCGTGTACTCCAGCCCTATGCTCCGCTGCCGCCAGACGGCGGATTTCCTCTACCCCAACGCCATGCTGACGGTGGTGGAGGATCTGCGGGAGTGGAATTTCGGCGACTTCGAAGGCAAGACCATGGAGGAGCTCAAGGATGACCCGGATTATCTGGATTGGATCGCATCCTCTATGAAGTCCACCCCGCCCGGCGGGGAGAGCAGCAAAGAATTTGCCGCCCGGCTGCAGCTGGCCATCGGCGCCATCTTCCGGGACATGATGGATCAGGGGATCACCAACGCCGCCATTGTCACCCACGGCGGGGTGATCATGACCCTGATGAGCGAATACGCCCTGCCCCGCGGGCAGAATAACAACCACTGGATGGCCCCCAACGGCCAAGGGTTCACCGTTTTGATGACCCCTCAGATGTGGATGCGGGACGGTGGATTCGAAGTGTACAACTATGTCCCCGTGGAGCCGGAACTGGCGGATTTTTCCGGGATCATGGGCTTTGACAGCGGGGAAGACTGGGATGAATAGCCCCCATTTGGTCCACCCGTACGCTGGGGATGGCAAAAGCAAAAGCAAAACCACTGCCGCCATCGGCCAGGCCATCCGGGGTGCGGGCATGAGGGTGTTGGTCTGCCGCCGCCCCACCTCGGAGCGAGCCCCCTTGGAGGCGATGGGCCTCTCCCCCGCAAGGGGATTGAATTCTAAGTGCTGCTGATAAGGATGTGATCGGTTTGAAGTTTAACACCTTGGCCAAACAAAACGCGAAAAAAGCCCTGGGGAACCGCTGGGGCGGAGCCATCGCCGTTGTGCTGATGATCAGCGCCATCTCCCTGCTCTTCTCCATCCTGGAGAGCATGTTCACTGTGTTTTTTGGCCTTCCGGACTTTTATGAAATTCTCGCCTGCCTGCTGGAGGGCCGGGATCTTCCCCCAGCGGCCATCCCCTCGGTTATTATCAGCGGGGTGTTCGCCGTGTTGGGATTCCTGGTTCTCACTCCCCTTAAGCTGGGGGTTACCAATTGGCTGTATCAGCTCACCGGCGGCCAGCCCCGGGAAATTTCCTCCCTTTTCTTCTTCTTTGACTCCCCCTGTCTCTTTTTTAAATCCCTTTTCCTGCGGCTTGGCATCGCGGTGCGCATGTTCTTTTGGGCTGTTCTCTGCTTGTCGCCAGGGGTGGTGTTTACCGGCATTGGGGATTATCTCGCACGGCCGGATGCCTCCGCTGCGGACCATGCCCTGGCGGCCGCGGGGATCACCTTGGGCTCCATCCTCCTTCTGTTGGGCTTTGCCGCCCTGTGGATCTGTTCCTTCCGGTACTTCCTAGCCGGGTATCTCCTCTGTGCCGATCCAGACTTGGGGGTTGGCACTGTTATCCGTCTCTCGGTCCGTGGCACCCGGGGCAGGCTCTCCAAACTGGCCCAATTCCAGCTCTCCTTTTTGGGGTGGTACCTTCTGTGTCTCCTGGTGCTCCCTCTCCTGTACGTGGCCCCTTACACCGGCGCCTCCATGGCCATTTACGCCCGCTATCTCATTGAGCGGGACAATCTCATCCCCCGGCAGGAATCCCCCACCGGGCGGATTGTGGACCAGGATTACATCGATCTCGGCCCGCAGCCCGACTAATAGCTTCCGATCTGCCGCCTATCCCCCTTTCCTGGGGAATGGGCGGTATTCTTTTCGCCAGGTATTCAGCCTAGAACTGGCCGCCTTCCCCGCTCCTTTCAATGAGGGCCAATTCTTACGTTTTTCTGAATTTTTCCGGCAAGGGAGCAAATCTTCTAAAATTGGTCACTTTTTCTATGTATCATAAGACTTACCAACCATTGGGGAAAGGAGCTGTCCACATGAAAGAACCCACCGGCCTTGAAGTCTATTTCCGCAGTGAAAAATTGTTGATTGTCGCCGTGGTGCTACTCCTCTCATCCGCGCTGCTGGCCTTTGGATCCCAGGTGGCAGAGCCCTCCCCCAATTCCTCCGGTGTCCAGGTGGTCAATCCAGTGATCCAATATGACACCTTGGAATCCCTTCAGGGCGCGGCTGATTTTCTGGTGCAGACCCCCCAGGCCCTGCCCACCGGATATGAGGTGGAGGAATACGCCCTGGTGGCCCAAACCATCGCCCAGGTGACCTACTCCTGTGGGGAGGACAAGCTGGTCTACCGCACTTCTACAGAGCAAGAAGCCCCTGGCGAGGTCTCGGGGGAATTCCCCTGGGAATCCAGCCTCACCTGTGGCGCCTCCACCGTGTCGGTGCTGGGCGACCAAGAAGATGTCATCCTCCACGCCTCCTGGCAGCGGGACGGCATGTGGTACTCCCTCACCAGCAGCGAAGGATTGACCGCCGAATCGCTGACCGCTTTGGTCACCAGCATCTTGTAGGAAACAAAAAAAGGACCCGAAGGGCCATGATGTCCCTTCGGGTCCTTTTTTGTTTTTCATGCATCGACAGCATTACAGGTTTAAGCCCTTGGCCACATTGACCACAAAATCCTGGACGTTGGTCACCATGGTCTTGACCGCCAAACTTCCCCGATCCCGCAGCTTGTTGACCGCAAACTCCGAGACATCCACGCAGTAGAAGTACAGCGGCCGGATCGACCCATCTTCCAACACCCGGTAGGCAGGAGTCATGTTGCCGGTGGCAATGGAGTGGAGCACTGTCGCCATGCTGATGACGGTGGTGGAACGCTTGACCTGTTCCCGCATGGCGTTCTGGGCCTCATAGACATCGGCGTAGACCTCTGGCAGGGGGCCGTCGTCTCGGATAGAACCCGCCAAGACAAAGGGGACCCCCTGTTTGACGCAGCTATACAGAATGCCGTTGTCAATCCCCTCCCCCTTTATAAAAGCGGGGATAGAGCCGTACTGCCGCACCCGGTTGATGGTGTCGATGTGGTTGTAATGGCCACCCGGCCGGGATTCCTGGGTGTAGACATCCTGGCCCAGGGCGGTGCCCAGGTAGGCGGCTTCCAGGTCGTGGGTTGCCAGGGCATTGCCCGCCAACAGGGCATGGACATATCCCCCGGCGACCAGCTTGGAGAATGCCTCCCGGGAATCCTTGTCAAAGGAGCAGGCCGGCCCCAGGACCCAAGTGACAAAGCCATGCTCCTTCTCATGCTCCAGCAGTTCATAGAGGGAGTCGTAGTCCTTGGAGTAAGCGGTCTCCCGGGAACGGCCTTGGCGGAAAGAGAACGCCTCAGCCTCTGCCTCCCCCGGTCGGGCAAAAGGAGCGGTGTGAACGTAGATTCCTTGAGAACCGTCCTCGGCTCGGCCCACCGCCACCAAATCCCCCTGTTTCAGCCGCCGGAACTCCCGGACAGCGATGGCTCCATCCTCATAGACGGCCACGCAGTCCATTCTGCTCTCTTTGGCTAGGAGCCACCTGCCTCCCACCTTGAAATACTCGGGGAAGATGGTGGTGGCATGGTACTGCTCAGGGGCGGCACCGTCTCGGGGAGCCGGGATAAACTGGGCGTCTGGGGCAAAGCCCAGGGCAGAAAAATCGGGTTCCTGATAGCGGGGCAACGTAAATGCCATGGATAAAACCTCCTTTCAATTATCTCAGTTTGGATTTCTTTTCGTCTTTTCCATGTCCTCTATAGGTTCTGGTGGCAACAAACTCACCGAGCTTGTGTCCAACCATATCTTCTGTTACATATGCAACCGGTAAGACGGATGGTATAAACCGGTGGGCGGGTAAAACTCCTCCCCGATGGGGGAAAAGCCCAGCTTTTCCAGCAGCTTTGGGGAGGCAGTGTTGTGGGGATTATGCCCGGCAAACACCGAAGGGATGTCCCACTTTACAAAAGCGTACCAAAGGGCGGCCCGGCAGGCCTCTTCCCCCAGGCCCCGGCCCCAAAACGCCGGCCGGAGGTGAACCCCCAGTTCCAGCTCCCCTTCCCCGTGAGGGCGCAGGCCGCAGCAGCCTGCCAGCTCCCCAGTGGAGCGCTCCCGCAGAGGCCAGTATTGGATCCCAAACTGCTTGTCCCTTTCCACCTCTTGGGCGAGGCGGTCGGCCACCTCTTCCGCCGTCATTCTGCCTGTTGCGGTAATCCAACGGGTGACCAGGGGGTCACCCCACAGCGCTTCCGCTTCCAGCAAATCCCCTGCCTCCCAGCGGCAGAACAACAACCTCTTTGTCCTTAGAAAACCATTGGTCATTTCACAACCCTCCAAACTGCAAAAAAGCGGCTTGCGCCGCTTTTTTCCCTTGTAATGTTCGATTGCGCTTATCCATAGTATCCCAAAAAATAAAGGCGGCGTCAAGCTACGCCAAAGAGGAGACGGACCAAAAGGGCGCTGATCACAAACCCGGTCAGATCTGCGGAGAGGGCACTGGGCAGGGTGTGGCGGCTCTTCTGAATACCCGCTGCACCAAAATAAACAGCGATGGTATAAAAGGTGGTCTCGGTGGAGCCCAGCATCACCCCGGCCACCCGTCCGGCAAAACTGTCCGGCCCAACCGAGGAGAGGATATCCTGGAAGATCACCATGGCGCCGCTGCCCGAGATGGGCCGGAGCATCGCCAAGGGGAGGACCTCCTTTGGCAGTCCCAGGAGATTCCCAAGGGGAGCCAGGGCGCAGCAGAAAAGATCCAGCGCCCCAGAAGCTTTGAACATCCCCACACAGGTGGTTAAGGCCACTAGAGCGGGCAGGATGGAAAAACCCGTGGCCAAGCCGGACCGCGCCCCATCCAAAAAGCTGGCAAACACATCGGTTCCCCGGCAAGCACCGAACAAAAGGATTCCCCCAATAACCAAGGGAATCAGGCAATCGGTAAAGCGGATCATCGGCGGCCCATCCTTTCCAAGAGTTTTGCCGCTGTCACCCCCACTAAAATAGAGGCTAAGGAGGCCAGCCAAACAGCTGGGATCAGCTCCGCTGGATTTTGGGATCCAGCTTGGGTGCGAAGGAGGATCAGGTTGGTGGGGATCACCTGCAGCGATGCGGTGTTGAGCACCACAAATAAAATCATATTGTTGGTGGCCACCTTGCCGGACCGCTCTTCCTTAGCCATTTCCTGCATGGCCGTGATGCCTAAAGGGGTTGCGGCGTTGCCCAACCCAAGCAGGTTGGCAGCCAGGTTCATTGTGATGGCTTCCATCGCCTTGCCTTTGGGCCGGATTCCCCGAAAGAGCCGCCGGGTCACCGGGGAGAACAGGCGGGAGAGGAGTTCGGTCAGGCCGGCTTTTCGGGCCACCTCCATCACCCCAGACCAAAGGCACATCGCCCCTAGCAGGGAGAGGACCAGCTCCACCCCTTTTCCACAGCTGGTGATAGCCGCGGTGGAAACCGCATCCATCCGGCCGGTGAGCAAGCCAAAAAGGACAGATAAAACAACCATTCCAGTGAATAATACTGTCATCATAAAATTCCCCTTATTTTATCAAAAAAATTAAAATTTGTTACCATAGTCATCAAACCGACATGTATAATTTATCTATATTTTTGTCTTAATTTTCGTTAAAATATAGACTTTTTCTCCTTTTCATGGAAATATAGGAAGTTTTTACCTAGAAGTATTTGACAATTTTGTAAGAATACGTTATAGTATCCTATGTTGGATGATTCGACAGGATTTGATGTCGAGGAACGTAGAACCCCCCTATTCTTGGACAAAAAATATAGAAAGGTTGGTAAAATCTCATGAAATCAACAGGTATTGTAAGAAGAGTAGATGAATTGGGCCGCATTGTCCTGCCCATTGAGCTGCGCCGTACCTTGGGAATTGATGTAAAAGACGCCCTGGAAATTTTTGTAGATGGAAATCAGATTGTTCTCAACAAATACGAGCCTGCTTGCATCTTCTGCAACAGCGCAAACGATATTGTCAATTTTAAAGGCAAAAACATCTGCCGCCAATGTCTGAAGGAATTGACCGAGGAATAGCCTTTCCTTTAACGGTATGAAGGAAGCCCTCATTTCATGCGCAATGAAACGGACATAGTACACACTTACAGGCTGCCAGTCCATGGCAGCCTTTTCTTTTTTGTGGGCAAACTCGGCCCCAATTTCGGGATAACGCAAAAAAGCCGCTTTCAATACGAAAGCGGCTTTTTTATGGTTACAAAGAGATGGATTTACGCGTTTGCAAATCTCGCAGGATTAATCTTTACGCCGGGGCCCATGGTGGTGGCAACAACGCAGGATTTCACATACTGGCCTTTTGCAGCAGCGGGTTTTGCCTTGACGATTGCGCTCATCAGAGTGTCAAAGTTCTCCTGCAGCTTTTCACAGCCGAAGGAAGCTTTGCCGATGGGGCAGTGGATGATGTTGGTCTTGTCCAGGCGGTACTCGATCTTACCGGCTTTTGCCTCGGTGACAGCGCGGGCAACATCGGGGGTAACGGTACCAGCCTTGGGGTTGGGCATCAAGCCGCGGGGGCCGAGCACTTTACCGAGGCGGCCGACAACGCCCATCATGTCAGGGGTTGCGATGACCACATCGAAATCCATCCAGCCTTCGCTCTGGATCTTGTGCATCAGATCCTCACCGCCAACGTACTCAGCGCCGGCGTTCTGAGCGGCAGCAATGTTGTCGCCTTTGGCAAACACCAATACACGGACCTTTTTGCCGGTGCCGTTGGGCAGCACGACAGCGCCGCGGACCTGCTGGTCAGCATGGCGGGAGTCAACGCCCAGGCGGACGTGGACTTCAACGGTCTCATCAAATTTGGCTTTTGCAGTTTTGGTGCAGAGTTCAATGGCCTCTGCGGTATCGTAAAGCTTCAAGCTGTCAAACAGCTTGGCGCTATCCTGATATTTTTTACCGTGTTTCATTGATTATCCTCCTTATGAGTGGTGTATAGCGGATAGTTTTCCTCCCACCCGGGTAGCACTAGTCTACTACTTCAATGCCCATGCTGCGTGCGGTGCCGCAGATCATGCTCATAGCGGTCTCTACGCTAGCAGCATTGAGGTCAGGCATTTTCTGTTCAGCAATTTTGCGGACCTGCTCCTTGGTGATTTTACCGACCTTGGTCTTGTTGGGCACGCCGGAAGCAGTCTCAATGCCGATGGCTTTTTTGATGAGAACCGCCGCAGGGGGTGTCTTGGTGACAAAGGTAAAGGAACGGTCGGCATAAACGGTAATGACAACAGGGATGATCAAGCCCGCATCGTTCTTGGTGCGCTCATTGAACTCTTTGGTGAACGCCATGATGTTAACGCCATGCTGGCCCAGAGCGGGACCAACGGGCGGTGCGGGAGTAGCCTTTCCGGCCGGAATCTGTAGTTTGATGAAACCTACTACTTTTTGAGCCATTGTGTTTTGCACCTCCATAGTTAGTGGTTAAAGTCGGAACGGGCCGTATGCCCATCCCTCCCACAGGTCGCACTGGCGACCCATTTTGGTTTGCCGAAGCCGGGTTTGGGCCGCGGCAAAGATTGGCCGAGAAGCCAATCACCTCATAAAAGACTAATCCAGAGCCTGAACCTGGTCCAGCTCAAGCTCAACGGGAACTTCTTTGCCCATCATCGAAACGGTCACGCGCACTGTGCCTTTCTCTGCATCAATGGCATCCACCGCGCCGATAAAGCCATCAAGATAACCATCGATCACCTTGACCGAGTCACCTACCTGGAAGTCAATCTCAATCTGACGGACTTCCACGCCCAGCCGCTGGACCTCTTCCTCCGAAAGGGGGACGGGTTTGGAGCCGGGGCCGACAAAGCCGGTTACGCCGCGGATGTTGCGGACAACATACCATGAATCATCGGTCATAATCATCTTGACAAGGACATAACCGGGGAAAATCTTGCGTTCCACTTCACGTTTTTTGTTGTCCTTAATTTCCGTGACAGTTTCCGTGGGAACCTTGACCTCACAGATCAGATCATGCAGCTTCCGGTTTTCCACTGCATTCTCTATGCTTGTCGCCACTTTATTCTCATAGCCGGAATAGGTGTGGACAACGTACCATCTAGCAGTATCAGACATCTTTACCCCTCCGCGCTTTGTCATTTTTCCTTGTGTGATACAATTTCAAACGCAAAAAGCGACCTTAAAAGAGCAGATTGACGATGGCTGACAGGATCATATCGAACCCGCCAATAAAAAAGGAAGCGATGACCACCGTGACGATGACAACAATGGTGTTGTTGATCACCTGTTTTTTCGCCGGCCAGACAACCTTTTTCAGCTCGCCCTTCATATCGCGGAAGTAGCGGCTGATTCTTGCGGTGATACCCTGCTTAGGACTGGATTTGCCTTTGTTCTCTTCTGACATTGTCCTGTCCCCGCCTTTCACCTTTACTTGGTCTCTCTGTGAAGAGTGTGTTTCCGGCAGAATCTGCAGTATTTGTTCATCTCCAGCCTGTCGGGATCGTTCTTCTTGTTTTTCATTGTGTTGTAATTACGCTGTTTGCACTCGGTACAAGCTAATGTAATTTTAACCCTCATGTTTCGGCACCTCCTGGTTGACGGATTTGTTTTGCCTCCCTCGTAAAGGAACGCTGCGTATTTTGGACATAAAAAAATAACCCTTTTAGAGGTGTACCAAGTATATCACGGATACGTCAAAGAGTCAAGACGAATTTTGGACAAACTTCTAATTTTCAAAAAAATGTATATATTAATAAGGATATCCCCAGGCAAAACCGAAGGATGTTCCAATTGCGGCCTTTTCCTTGGTGTGATAGAATAGAATTGTATTTTTGTAGCATGGCGCCATCCCCCAAATCTTACCAGAATTGACATGTTATCTGCCCGGCCCTGCCGGAATACATAGGAGTGAGGAATTCACCATGAAAAAGATTACCGTTGCCGTCGTGTTCGGCGGCGCCAGCACAGAATATGAGGTCTCCCTGGAGTCCGCAACCTCGGTGCTGCGCAACATTTCCCATGAAACGTTTGACGTCATTATGCTGGGCATCACCAAAGAAGGCCGCTGGCTCCGCTATACCGGCCCTGTGGATCGGATCGCCAAAAATGAGTGGCAGCAGCCCCAATACGTCACCCAGGCCTTCCTCTCCCCCGACCGTTCTGTCCACGGCATTGTGGAAATCCGGGATGGGAATGCCACCGTTGTCCCGGTGGACGTGGTGTTCCCGGTCCTCCATGGCAAAAACGGGGAGGACGGCACCATCCAGGGCCTGTTGGAACTGGCCGGCATCCCCTATGTGGGCTGCAATGTCTGTGCCAGTGCTGTCTGCATGGACAAAGAGATGACCCATACCATTTTGGATTACAACGGCATCCGCACCGCCAAATGGCACGCTATAAAACAGTGGGAGCTCACCGACTTCGACGCCACCGAGGCCATGCTCCGGGAGAAGCTCCACTACCCCATGTTCATCAAGCCCGCCAACGCCGGTTCCTCGGTAGGGGTGAGCAAAGTCACCGATAAAGAGAGCCTCCGCAAGGGGCTGGAAACCGCTCTTCAGGTGGACAGCAAAGCCATCGTGGAGGAGTGCATTATAGGCCAGGAGGTGGAGACCGCCGTCCTGGGCAACCAGGACCCCAAAGCCGCCCTGGTAGGGGAGATTGTCCCGAAAGTGGAGTTTTACGACTACGACGCCAAATACAAAGACGATTCCACCGACCTGTATATCCCTGCCCGCATCAGCGATGAGACCGCCGGCCGAATCAAGGCCATCGCCCTCAAGGCATACAAAGTTTTGGGGTGCATGGGAATGACGCGGGTGGATTTCTTCATCCAAAAGGATGGCACCATCGTCCTAAACGAACCCAACACCATCCCCGGCTTTACCTCCATCAGCATGTATCCCAAGCTGTGGATCGCCGCCGGACTGCCCTATGACCAATTGATCGAAACTTTGATCCGGCTTGCCATCGGGCAGTAACAGCCGCGGAAAGGAGAACCCCATGGACAATCGACCCATTGGCGTGTTTGACTCCGGTGTGGGCGGCCTTTCGGCGGTCCGCCGCCTGGAAAAACTGCTCCCCGGGGAGGATATCGTCTACTTCGGCGACACCGGCCGGATGCCCTATGGCACCCGCAGCCGGGAGACCATCATCGGTTATTCCAAGGAGATCATCGCCTTCCTTCTGGAGAAAGACGTCAAAATGCTGGTGGCCGCCTGTGGCACCATCAGTTCCAACCTGCCCGATTCGGTGGTCAAAGCCCTTCCAGTCCCCTATACCGGAGTGATGCTCCCCGCCGCCCAGGTGGCAGCGGCAACCACCTCCAACGGCCGCATCGGACTCATCGGCACCACTGCCACAGTGCGCAGCGGACTTTTTGGCAAGGCCATCCGCTCCATCCGGCCGGAGACCAAGCTGTTCGGCAAAGCCTGCCCCCTCTTGGTCCCCATGGTAGAGGAGGGCCTTTTGGAAGAGGACAACGAGATTGTCCGCCTCACCCTGGAGATGTACCTCTCCTCCATCAAAAAGGAGAATGTGGACACCCTCATCCTGGGCTGCACCCACTTCTCCCTCCTGTACAACCAGGTGGACCGGGTGATGGAATCCAAGGTCACTCTGGTGGATGCCGCCGGTGCCGCCGCCCAATATGTGCAGAGCTTCCTGACGGAGAGGGACATGCTGGGCGATTCCTCCCGCAAGGGAAAGACCCGGTTCTTTGTCTCCAGCGAGCCGGAGGCCTTCTGCGAAACCGCCCAGAAATTCCTGGGCCGCAGCATATCCGCCGACCTGCGGGTGCAGGTGCTGGGAAAATAACCCCGACGCCCGGTTTCGGGCGCTTACCATCAAAACTGCGCCCTCCCCTAGGCGGGTGCAAGGGGGAAAACACGTTGAAAAAAGATGTGATGATTAAAATTATTGGCCGGCAGTTTGTCGCTGGGGAGGAAGACTCGGTGGAGCTGACCACCACCGGCAGCTATTACCGCCGGAACGGCGATTATTTTATCCGCTATGAGGAGTCGGAGGCCACCGGGTACAAAGGCGCCTACACCACCGTCAAGGTGGATGGGGACGGCTCCCGGGTCACCATGCTCCGCTCCGGCCCTAACCGCTCCCAGCTGATCGTGGAGGACGGTGTCCGCCACCAGTGCTGCTACGACGTGGGCCTCGGCCCCATGATGATCGGCATTTCCGGCGAAGGAGTGGCCTCCACCCTCACCGATGGGGGCGGCGACCTGAAGTTCCGCTACAGCATGGACATAGAAACCGCCGTCGCTTCCGAACATGAAGTATCCATTAACGTCAAGGAGTGTGCAAAATAGATGACCAACTTGGTACAAAGCGCAGAAACACAGATTAAAACCATGGTGGAAGGCGCCTTTGCCGCCGCTATGGAAAAAGGGGCCCTTCCCCAGGGGGAGCTTCCCGCCTACGCCGTGGAGATCCCCGCCGATCCAAACCACGGGGACTTCGCTGTCAACGCGGCCATGGTCTCCGCCCGGGCCTTCCGCCTGCCGCCCCGCAAAATTGCGGAAGCAGTGGCTGGGAACATCTCCTTCGAAGGCACCTATTTTGAGCGGTGCGAGATCGCCGGCCCCGGTTTCATCAACTTCTTCCTGGGCAAAGGCTGGTTTGCAGACGCTGTCGCAGGCGTCTTGGCCGATGGGGACAGCTACGGCCGTTCCGACTTCGGCAAAGGGGAAAAGGTGATGGTGGAGTTTGTCTCCGCCAACCCTACCGGCCCCATGCACATGGGCAACGCCCGGGGCGGCGCCATCGGCGACTGCCTGGCCTCCGCTTTGGATTTTGCAGGCTATGAGGTCTGCCGGGAATTCTATGTCAACGACGCAGGCAACCAGATCGCCAAGTTTGGCAAATCCCTGGAAGCCCGGTACCTCCAGCTTTACAAAGGGGAGGACGCGGTGGAGTTCCCCGAGGACGGCTACCACGGCGACGATATCAAGGAGCGTGCTAAGGAGTATGCCGACCTCCACGGCGACAACCTGCTGGAAGTCTCCAGCGAGGAGCGGCAGCAGGCCCTCATCGATTACGCCCTGCCCCGCAATGTGGACAAGTTGAAATCCGACCTGGAAAAATACCACATCTATTATGATGTGTGGTTTAAAGAATCCACCCTTCACGCGTCTGGCGCAGTCCAGGCGGCGGTGGACCTGCTGGCCTCCAAGGGCCTGACCTATGAAAAGGACGGGGCCATCTGGTACAAAGCCACCGAATTCGGCGGGGAGAAGGATGAGGTCCTAGTCCGGGCCAACGGTTTCCCCACCTATTTTGCAGCGGATATCGCCTATCATTACAACAAGTTTGCCGTCCGCGGGTTTGACCGGGTCATCAACATCTGGGGAGCTGACCACCACGGCCATGTGGCCCGCCTCAAGGGGGCTATGGACGCCATCGGCCTGGATGGCTCCAAGCTGGACATCGTGCTGATGCAGCTGGTCCGGCTGACCAAAAACGGCGAAGTGGTCAAGATGAGCAAGCGCACCGGCAAGGCCATCACCCTGACCGATCTGCTGGAGGATGTGCCGGTGGAGGCCGCCCGCTTCTTCTTCAATATGCGGGAACCCAACTCCACCCTGGATTTTGATCTGGACCTGGCGGTACAGGAGACCTCCCAGAACCCGGTGTACTATGTCCAGTACGCCCACGCCCGCATCTGCTCCCTCATTGCCCGGCTGGCCGAGGAGGGACACCTCGTGCCCGACGCGGCGGCGGTGGATCCCGCCCTCTACGCCACGGCGGAGGAGAAGACCCTTATCAAAACCCTGTCCCAACTGCCCGAGGTCATCCGCCTGGCCGCCCGGGATTACGATCCCTCCGGCGTCAACCGCTATCTGGTGACCCTGGCCGGGGAGTTTCACCGCTTCTACAATGCCTGCCGTATCAAGGGTGAGGAGGCGGCGGTGCTCGCCGCCCGCCTCAAGCTGGCCGACACGGTGCGCGCCGTCATCGCCAACTGCCTGTCCCTCATCGGCGTGGCGGCCCCGGAGAAAATGTAACAATCGCAAATGCGCGGCGCCGGGGGCCACCTGGCGCCGCGCGGTTGTGGCGGGCTGGGGAATCCTGTCAGCACAGTATGGCGGTTCCTTACATTTGTATAAAAGAAATAAAAACTTTTTCTTAATAATCTGTTAATTGGTATGTAACACTCTTGTAATCTTTTTGAAACGTGGTATGATAGGCACTACGCGCAAACGGGGCGTCTCCCGCAGCGCGTGCTCCATCCGCCCAAACTATGGAGGATTACAAGAATGACTATGTTGGAACTTGTCAAGCATCTCAATTTTGCTGTGGTGGTTCTGTTTACCCTGCTCTACCTGTACCAGGGCTTCTATGTGGTGGTGGGACTGGTCCGCCGCCGCTGGCAGGACCGGCACCAGCCAAGCCGCCTGCACCGCTTCGCCGTGATCGTATCCGCCCGCAACGAGGAGGGGGTCATCGGGGAACTGCTGGAGAGTCTGAACCGGCAGAATTACCCAAAGGAGCTGCTGGATCTCTATGTGGTGGCCGACAACTGCACCGATGACACCGCCGGGGTGGCCCGCCGGGCCGGCGCGTTCGTGTACGAGCGATTCGACCAGGTACATAAGGGCAAGGGCTACGCCATGGACTACCTCTTCCGCCGCCTCAAAGAGGAGGGGAAGGACTGCTATGACGGCTACTTCGTCTTTGACGCGGACAATCTGGTGGACGCCAATTTTGTCACCGAGATGAACCGCACCTTTGACCGGGGCTACGATGCGGTGACCTGCTACCGCAACTCCAAGAACTTCGCGGCCAACTGGATCTCCGCCGGCTACTCCATCTGGTTCCTGCGGGAGGCCCGGTTCCTCAACTTCCCCCGCACCCTGCTGGGCACCAACTGCCATGTGTCGGGCACCGGCTTCCTGGTATCCGCCCGGGTCATTGAGGATAACGGCGGCTGGCCCTTCCACCTGCTCACCGAGGATATCCAGTTCTCCGTGGACTGCGCCATCCAGGGCAAGAAGATCGGCTACTGCGACAAGGCGGTGGTCTACGACGAGCAGCCCACCACCTTCCGTCAGTCCTGGGATCAGCGGCTGCGGTGGTCTAAGGGCTTCTACCAGGTGGACCGGGAGTACACCCTCACCCTGCTGAAGGGCTGCTTCCGCCGGGGCCGCCTGGGTACCTCCTGCTACGACATGTTTGTCACCGTGGCGCCCGGCATGCTGCTCACCCTGCTGATGATCCTCTTTAACGGCGTGATCCTGGCCGCCTGCCTCACCCAGCCGGCCTATCTGGCCACCCGCATCATCCATGAGACCGTGGGCTTCATGGGCTCCGCCGTGTGGAATTTCTATGTGGGCCTGCTGTTCTACGGGCTGATCACGGTGCTGTCCGAGTGGCGTCACATCGACGCCGCGCCGGTGCAGAAGCTGGGGTATGTCCTCACCTTCCCGATCTTTATGTTTACCTACATTCCCATTTCCATTGCTGCACTGGTGCAGAAGGTGGAGTGGAAGCCCATCTACCACACCGCCACTAAGAAAATCAACGAGCTGGGATAAACAAAGAGGGGCCGCGGATACTCCCGGCCCCCCTTTGTTTTTGTCTATATGAGGCTGTACTTGCATTCCCATATCGTTTTGTGATATACTATCTCCCAATCATGCAGCCATGCAATTTTAGGAGGAATAAAACAATTATGGACACCATCCCCCCCTTATCCCTGCCCATCCTGCTGGACGGAGCCACCGGCTCCGAGCTGTATAAGCGGGGCATGCCCGCCGGCGCGTGCACGGAGCAGTGGGTGCTCGGCCACCCGGAGGCCCTGCTGGAGCTCCAGAGGGGTTATGTGGCGGCCGGCAGCCAGGTGCTGATCGCCCCCACCTTCGGGGCCAACCGGGTGCGGCTGGAGCAGCACGGTATCTTCGGGCAGGTGGCGGACTACAACCGCCGGCTGGTGGAGCTGTCCCGGCAGGCTGCCGGCGGCCGCGCTCTGGTGGCGGGGGACATGGCCCCCACGGGGCTGTTCATCGCCCCCTTCGGGGAGAGCAGCTTTGAGGAGCTGGTGGCCATCTATACCGAGCAGGCGGCTGCCCTGGCGGCGGCGGGGGTGGACCTCTTCCTCATTGAGACCACCATGACCATGCCCGAGGCCCGGGCGGCGGTACTGGCCTGCAAGAGCGTGTCGGATAGGCCGGTGTGGGTTACCTTTACCTGCGACGAGAACGGCCGTACCCTCTCGGGCACCGACGTGCTGGCCGCCCTGATCGTCATGCAGGGCATGGGAGTGGACGCCTTCGGGCTGAACTGCTCCTCCGGCCCGGCGGAGATGCTGGAGCAGATGCGCCGCCTCACCCCCTACACCACCGTCCCGCTCATTGCCAAGCCCAACGCGGGCCTGCCCGAGACGGTGGAGGGGCAGGCGGTGTACCACTGCCCGCCGGAGGAGTTCGCCTCCTACGCCGCCGGCTTCGCGGCGGCAGGCGTTCGTATCTTTGGCGGCTGCTGCGGCACTACGGCGGAGCATGTGGCCGCCCTGCGCGCCGCGGTGGAGGCGGTGGATTTCTCCGCCTTTGTCCCGCCCAGGCGGGACCCCGATGTGATTCCCTGCGCCAGTGAGAAGGAGGCCCGGTTCATTACGCCCGACATCGATGTGGGGGAGACCATCGAGTGCACCTCCGATCTGCTGGAGGATATTCTGGAGGCGGAGGAGAACGCCCCCCAGGGCGCGCTGAAGATCGCCATTTACGACGAGGACGACCTCTACACCTTTGCCGAGAACCAATACGCGGTGAAAGATGCGCTGTGCCTCTGGACCGACGTGCCCGAGCTGCTGGAGCAGGCCCTGCGGCTCTACCAGGGCCGGGCCTTCTGGGACGGCACCGGGGAGCTGGAGGCGGCCTTCCTCCAGGAGATGGCCCGGAAATACGGCCTGGTGCTGCTGTAAATCCCGTCAAGTCCCCTGTTCCAAAATCAGCGAAACCGCCAAAAAGCACGCCCTGTTTTTGGGGCGCGCTTTTTGTTTTGTGCCTTGACGGGCTAACCAAGATACGGTATCATAGGAGACGTCAAGAACATAAGAACACAAGATGTAGTGCCAAGCCTGGACGGGGTGTCTTTCCCTGTGTTGGCTTTTTTCATGAAGGAAGAAGGGGGCGGACAGCCATGACACTGACAAAGATCCGCAAGCGGGACGGCCGCCTGGCCGAGTTCAACGAGGAGAAGATCGCCCGCGCCATTGAGAAGGCGTTCAACGCCACCTACAAGCCCGGACGGGGGGAGGAGGCCAGAAAGCTGGCCGACGAGGTGCTCTCCATCCTGGAGGTGGAGGGGCAGGCCCAGCCCGATGTGGAGCACATTCAGGATCTGGTGGAGCGGGTGCTCATGGACAACGGCTATGTGCAGACCGCCAAGTCCTACATCCTCTACCGGGAGGAGCGCAGCCGCGCCCGGGAGATGAACACCCGGCTGATGAAGACCTATGAGGACATCACCTTCTCCAAGGCCAAGGACTCCGACATCAAGCGGGAGAACGCCAACATCGACGGGGATACGGCCATGGGGAGCATGCTCAAGTTCGGCTCTGAGGGGGCCAAGCAGTTCTACGACATGTTTGTGCTCAACCCCGACCATGCCCGGGCACACCGGGAGGGGGACATCCACATCCACGATCTGGACTTCCTCACCCTCACCACCACCTGCTGCCAGATCGACATCAAAAAGCTGTTCGAGGGGGGCTTCTCCACCGGCCACGGCACCCTGCGGGAGCCCAACGACATCTCCTCCTACGCCGCCCTGTGCTGCATCGCCATCCAGTCCAACCAAAACGACCAGCACGGCGGCCAGAGCGTGGTCAACTTCGACTACGGCATGGCCGACGGCGTGCGCAAGACCTTCGCGCGGGTGTACCGCCAGAACCTGGCCCGGGCCCTCATGCTGCTGGAGGGCCGGGAGGACCCGGAGAGGGAGCTGAAGGCCTTTATGGCGCAGCTCAAGGCCGACACCGGGCTGGCGCCCACCCTGGAGGACTGCGGAGACTACTTCGCCGCCGAGCGGGCCGCGCTGGTTCCCGCCTTCGGCACGGCGGAGCAGGTGGAGAAGGCCCAGGCCTTCGCCCACCAGCGGGCGGTGAAGGAGACCGACCGGGCCACCTATCAGGCTATGGAGGCCCTGATCCACAACCTGAACACTATGCACTCCCGGGCCGGGGCCCAGACCCCCTTCTCCTCCATCAACTACGGCATGGACACCTCCCCCGAGGGGCGCATGGTGATGAAGAACGTCATGCTGGCCACCGAGGCCGGCCTGGGGAACGGAGAGACCCCCATCTTCCCCATCCAGATCTTCCGGGTCAAGGAGGGGGTCAACTACAACCCCGGCGAGCCGAATTACGACCTGTTCCAGCTTGCCGTGCGGTGCTCCGCCAAGCGGCTGTTCCCCAATTTCTCCTTCCTCGACGCGCCCTTTAACCTGCAATATTACAAGCCGGGCCAACCCGAGACCGAGATCGCCTATATGGGGTGCCGCACCCGGGTCATCGGCAACGTGTACGATCCCAGTCGGGAGATCTGCAACGGCCGGGGCAACCTGTCCTTCACCACCATCAACCTGCCCCGGCTGGCCATCAAGGCCAGGGGGGATCTGGACGTTTTCTTCGAGGGGCTGGACCGGATGCTGGATCTCTGCGTGGAGCAACTGCTGGAGCGCTTTGAGATCCAGTGCCGCAAGCACGTATACAACTACCCCTTCCTCATGGGCCAGGGGGTGTGGCTGGACAGCGACAAGCTGGACTGGGACGACGAGGTGCGGGAGGTGCTCAGGCACGGCACCCTCACCGTGGGCTTCATCGGCCTGGCCGAGACCCTCAAGGCCCTTGTCGGGGTCCACCACGGGGAGAGCGAGAAGGCCCAGGTGCTGGGCCTGGAGATCATCTCCCACATGCGGGCCCGCATGGACGAGGAGGCCGCCAAACGGGGCCTCAACTTCTCCCTCATCGCCACCCCCGCCGAGGGGCTGTCCGGCCGGTTCGTCAAGCTGGACCGGGCCCGTTACGGCTCCATCGAGGGGATCACCGACCGGGAGTACTACACCAACTCCTTCCACGTGCCGGTGTACTACCCCATCTCCGCCTACGATAAAATCCGGATTGAGGCCCCCTACCACGCCCTCACCAACGCCGGCCACATCAGCTATATCGAGATGGACGGCGATCCTACCGACAACCTGGAGGCCTTCGAGAAGGTCATCCGCTGCATGAAGGAGAGCGGCATCGGCTACGGCAGCGTCAACCACCCGGTGGATCGTGACCCGGTGTGCGGCTTCTCCGGCATCATCGGCGACCAGTGCCCCGGCTGCGGCCGCACCGAGGCCGACGGCGTGCCCTTTGAGCGCATCCGCCGCATCACCGGCTATCTGGTGGGAACCCTGGACCGCTTCAACAACGGCAAGCGGGCGGAGGAGCGCGACCGGGTAAAGCATTCGGTGTAATAGGGACGGGGACAAGCCTAGGGCTTGTTTGAAAAATATCAACATGCCCAATCGACGGGTCTTTTGTCCCCTGGACGGCGCAATTTTTCCTTGAAATCCGTCCGGATTCCCGCGAAAAAATTGCTTGCCAGCGGCCCCAAATCCCTCGCCGCTGGGCACATCGCCAATGTTCAAACAAGCCCTAGCGCTGCCTCGTAGGGGCCGATGCCCACATCGGCCTGCTCAACCAGTCTTGTAGAGGAGAGATACCATGACAGAATATCCCGCCATCCGTCTCAAGCGGGGAGAGGGCCGCGCCTTCAAGGCCGGCGGCCCCTGGATTTACGACAACGAGATTGCAGAGATTCTGGGCGAACCCGCCGACGGCGGCATCGTCCGCATCGAGGACTACAACGGCTACCCCCTGGGGGTGGGCTTCCTCAACCGGGCTTCCACCATCGCGGTGCGCGTCCTGTCCCGGGACGCCGGGGCCGTCATCGACCGGGATTTCCTGGAGCGGCGGGTGCGCGCCGCCTGGCAGTACCGCAAGGATACGGTGGACACCTCCTCCTGCCGGGTGATCTTCGGGGAGGCCGATTTCCTCCCCGGCCTGGTGGTGGACAAGTTTGCCGACGTGCTGGTGGTAGAGTCCCTGGCCCTGGGCATCGACCGGCTGAAATCCACCATTCTGTCCCTGCTGGTGGATCTTTTGAAGGAGGACGGCATCTCCGTCCGGGGCATCTACGAGCGCAGCGACGCCAAGGTGCGCCTCAAGGAGGGCATGGAGCGGGTGAAGGGCTTCTTGTCCGACCCCTTCGATCCGGTGGTGGAGATTGTGGAGAACGGCGTCCGCTATCAGGTGGACGTGGCCGAGGGGCAGAAGACCGGCTTTTTCCTGGATCAGAAGTACAACCGGCTGGCCATCCAGCCCCTGGCCCGCGGCGGCCGGGTGCTGGACTGCTTCACCCACACCGGGGCCTTCGCCCTCAACGCTGCCAAGGGCGGCGCGGCGGAGGTGCTGGGGGTGGACGCCTCGGAGCTGGGGGTGGCCCAGGCCACGCAGAATGCCGCCCTCAACGGTATGTCCGACCGGGTACGCTTTGCCTGCCGCGACGTGTTCGAGCTGCTGCCGGAGCTGGAGCGGAAGGGCGAGAAATTTGACCTGGTGATCCTGGACCCGCCCGCCTTCACCAAGTCCCGCGCCTCGGTGAAGAAGGCGGTCACCGGCTACCGGGAGATCAACCTGCGGGGCATTAAGCTGGTGAAAAACGGCGGCTATTTGGCCACCTGCTCCTGCTCCCACTTCATGACGCCGGAGCTGTTCACCAAGACCATCGGGGAGGCCGCCCGGGACGCCCGCCGCCGCCTGCGGCAGGTGGAGTACCGCACCCAGTCCCCCGACCATCCGGTGCTGTGGGGGGCCGACCAGTCCCTCTACCTGAAGTTCTATATCTTCCAGGTGGTGGACGACGCATAAAGCGAACAGGGCCGCCGCATCCGCGGCGGCCCTGCTGTTTGAGGGAGGAAGCGCCATGCGCATCGCCAATACCGTATCCGACTCCATCGTGGACGGCCCCGGCCTGCGGTTCACCGTCTTCACCCAGGGCTGTCCCCACCGCTGCCCTGGATGCCACAACCCGGGCACCCACGACCCAGCCGGGGGGCGGGAGGTCTCGGTGGCGGAGCTGGCGGCGGAGCTGTCCGGCAATCCGCTGACCGACGGCCTCACCCTCTCCGGCGGGGAGCCCTTCTGCCAGGCGGCGGAGTGCGCCGCCCTGGCCCGCATCGCCCGGGAAAGGGGCTTGAACGTGTGGGCCTATACGGGGTATACTTATGAGAGACTGCTCGCCGGAGAGGTGCCGGACGCGCTGGCCCTGCTGGAGCAGGTGGACGTGCTGGTGGACGGGCCCTTTGTGGAGGCGGAGAAGTCCTACGCCGCCCTGTTCCGGGGGAGCGCCAACCAGCGGCTGATCGACGTGCCCAAGTCCCTGGCCGCCGGGGCGGTGGTGCTGTGGGAGCGGCCCGACCCCCTGGCCCACTTCACCCGGCCGGAGTCGTGAGGCCGGGCGGCCACAAGGGCCGCCCCTACAGACACGGATGGCCGCACAGGCCCGGGCGTAGGGGCG
>ENA-ORUM01001252-ORUM01001252.1-human-gut-metagenome-genome-assembly--contig:-NODE-1252-length-21871-cov-3.228135_pt1 | contig 21871 bp, 24 predicted proteins | sample MGYA00242083_ERZ509217 | MGnify/ENA primary metagenome ERZ509217 (study PRJEB26280, sample SAMEA2338831) | human gut metagenome | biome: human gut; feature: human-associated habitat; material: faeces...
GGGTGAGAGGGACGTTGTAAGTGGCCGCCGCCTCCCGGGCCAGACCGATGACGGACAGACAGTCGGGGCGGTTGGGAGTGATCTCAAACTCCACCACGTGGTCGTCGGCGCCGATGACGCTCTTGATGTCGTCGCCGGGCTTCACGCCCTCCTCGTGGAGGACGAAGATGCCGTCGGGGATGCAGTGGGGGAACTCGGCCTGCTGGGCGTGGAGGTCCTCCAGGGTGCAGATGGCATCGGTCTTGGTGTTATAGGCCACCAGATCCCCCTCATGCAGATTGGAGCAGGCGGTGTCGGGCACGGCAGTGGAGCCGCCCAGGTCCAGGCAGGTGTGGTAGCTGCCGTCGGGCTGGGCGGCACACTCCAGCACCTTGGCGCACACCACGGGGCCGAACACCTTGTCCCCGGCCTTGATGTCGGCGGGAATGGAGGGCTTCTCCGGGTCCAGAGGCCTATAGTCGTTCAGCAGGGCGGCGGGGGTGATGACCGCGTAGGGGAAATCCCGCTCGTCCAGGTTCAGCTCCTTCAGGGAGCACAGCATGCCGTTGGACACCTCACCCCGGAGCTTGCCCTTCTCGATCTTCTTGCCCCCGGGGAGGGTGGACTTGTGCAGGGCTACGGGGACCAGATCCCCCTCGTGGATGTTCCAGGCGCCGGTGACGATCTGGACAGGCTCATCATGGCCCACGTCCAGCTGGCAGATCCACATGTGGTCGGAATTGGAGTGGCGGACCATGGAGACGATCCTGCCCGCCACTACGTTGGAGATCTCCTCCCCCAGGTCGTGGGTGAGCTCCACCTTGGAGCCGGACAGGGTCATGGCCTCGGCAAATTCTTTGTCATTGGCGTCCACAGAGACGAACTCCTGGAGCCATTTGCGAGATAAGTTCATATATGAAAACTCCCTTACATCAGGTTTTGTAGGGGCCGCTGTCCCCAGCGGCCCGCTGGATACAGCAGGCGGACACCGCCGGGCCGATGAGGGCATCGGCCCCTACGGTTCTGAGGCGCAGCCTCAGAACTGCTCCAGGAACCGCACGTCGTTCTCAAAGATGAGCCGCAAATCGGCGATCTTGAACCGGCGCATGGCGGTGCGCTCCAGGCCGATGCCGAAGGCCCAGCCGGACCAGACCTCCGGGTCGATGCCCGACATCTTCAGCACCTTGGGGTGGATCATGCCGGCGCCCAGCATCTCGATCCAGCCCTCGCCCTTACAGGTGGGGCAGCCCACGCCGCCGCACTTGTGGCACTGGACGTCCATCTCGCAGGAGGGCTCGGTGAAGGGGAAGTGGTGAGGGCGGAAGCGGGTCTTGGTGCCCTTGCCGTAGAGCTGCTCCACCACCGTGTTCAGGGTGCCCTTCAGGTCGGCCATGGTCACGTTCTTGTCGATGACCATGCCCTCCACCTGGTGGAACATGGGGGAGTGGGTGGCGTCCACCTCGTCCTTGCGGTAGACCCGGCCGGGGGCGATGATGCGGATGGGCAGAGGCATGGAGTCCATGGCCCGCACCTGCATGGGGGAGGTCTGGCTGCGGAGCATCACCCGGCTGTCCTTGTCAAAGTAGAAGGTGTCCGACCAGTCCCGGGAGGGGTGGCCCTCCCCAGCGTTGAGCTTGTCGAAGTTGTACTCGGCCAGCTCCACCTCGGGGCCGTCCAGTACGGTGAAGCCCATGCCGATGAAGATGTCCTTGAGCTCATCCAGGGCGATATACATGGGGTGCCGGTGGCCCATCGTCACGGGCTTGCCGGGGACGGTGACATCCAGCGCCTCGGCCTCCAGCCGGGCCTCCAGCGCCTTGGCCTCCAGCTCCCTGCCCTTGGCCTCCAGCTCGGCCTCCAGAGCGGCGCGCACCTCGTTGGCTAGCTGGCCCATGGCGGGCCGCTCCTCGGCGGAGAGCTTGCCCATCTGCTTGAGTACGGCAGTGAGCTCGCCCTTCTTGCCCAGGTACTTGACCCGCAGGGCGTCCAGTTCTGCGGAAGATCCGGCCTGCGCAAACGCGGCCAGAGCCTCCGAGCGGATGGTTGCTAACTGTTCTTTCATATGGAAAACTCCTTCTTGATGAATGGTAGTGGATACGATTAGGCTTCCGCATGGTAGGCGAAGGGCAGCAGATCCTTTGCCGGAACCTTTTGTGCAACCCCGTTCACGGGGAGGATTACTTCACACTCCGGCGCGTAGTCCGCCAGGAGCTGCCGACAGTTGCCGCACGGGGGCAGCAGTTCCGAGCCGTCTTTGCCGCGGGCGGCGACGATTGCCTCCAAAACCCGCTCGCCATTGGTGATGGCGGAGCCGATAGCCACCTGCTCTGCGCATGCGCCGTGAATGGAGTACACATTCACGCCGGTATAAACTGCGCCGCTGCCGCACCGCACGGCCGCGCCTACGGTGTGATGGAAGTTTTCGCCGTCATAGTTCCGGCGAATCGCCGCACCGGCGGCCTCAATCAAGGCGCGGTCTCGCTCTTCCAACGACTTCATTGTCCAGCTCCTCTTTCCGGTTTGGGCAATAAAAAAGCCCTTCCTCCCAACTAATTGGGACGAAAGGCAAACCTTCCGCGGTACCACCCGCAATTCCCGCGCCGGCGGCGCAGGCACTTTGGCCCCGGTAACGTGGGGCAAAACCGTCCCTGTCTCCAGGGCCGCTCCAGGACGAACCGAACAGGCCAGCCCCACATCCGCTTTCAGCCGGTGACGGACGCTCTCTGCCGGGCCGGGGGCTGCTCTTTTTCCCTTCATCGCATGTGCCCTTATTTATATCACAAAATCGAGAAAAGCGCAAGAAGGAAATTGACGAGTCCTGCCGCACGGCATATAATGAGACCGACTTAGAGAGAAATGGGAGCGTGGAACACATGAGAATCGCAACGGCGGAGCAGATGCGAACATTGGACCGGAGGGCCATAGAGGAGCGGGGCGTCCCCTCGCTGGAGCTGATGGAGCGGGCGGCAAATGCGCTGGCGGAGGCCGCCATCGACACGGCGGCCAACGCGCCGGGGCGGGCGGTTTGTTTCTGCGGGCCGGGCAACAATGGCGGCGACGGCGTGGCCTGCGCCCGCCTGCTGCTGGAGGCGGGCTTCGAGGTGCGCTGCATCCTGGTGGGGCAGCGGGAGAAGCTGACCTGCGACACCAGGGCCATGGAGGCCCGGCTGGCGGCGGCCGGCGGGGTACTGGAGCCCTTTACCCCGGACGACCCGGACTTCGCGGCCTGGTGCCTGAAGGCGGACGTGATGGTGGACGCCATCTTCGGTATCGGCCTGAACACCGAGGTGCGGGGGGACGCCCTCACCGCCGTTCACATGATGAACACCTGTGACATCCCGGTGGTGTCCGCCGACATCCCCAGCGGGGTAGAGGCCGACACCGGCAGGGTGCTGGGGGAGGCGGTGCGCGCGGCGCGGACGGTCACCTTCACGCTTCCCAAGGCGGGCCATTATGTGGGCAAAGGCGGCCTGTGCACCGGCGTGCTGACCGTGGCGGACATCGGCATACCCCGGGACTTGGTGGACGGGGAGGACTATCCGGTACAGACGGTGGAGGGGGCGGATGTCCGTCTGCCCGTCCGGCCCCGGGACGCCCACAAGGGGGACTTTGGAAAGGTCTATCTCCTGGGCGGCAGCGTGGGCTATACCGGCGCGCCGGTGTTCGCGGCTCAGGCAGCGGTGCGCTCCGGCGCGGGCCTGGTGACGGTGGGAGTGCCGGCCCCGGTGTGGCCCATCGCGGCGGCCAAGCTGGATGAGGCCATGCCCCACCCCCTGCCTGCGGGCAAGGAGGGGCAGCTCTCCCTGGAGGCGGGGGAAGCCGCAATGACCCGGCTGGCCGGCTGCGGCGTCTGCCTGATCGGCCCCGGCCTGGGCCGCGGAAACGGCGTGGCCGCAGTGGTGCGCCACCTGCTCGGGGAAATCCACCTGCCCGTGGTGCTGGACGCCGACGGCATAAATGCGCTGGAGGGACATATAGATGTCTTGGACAGCCGCCGGGGACTGCACACGGTGCTCACTCCCCACGACGGGGAGTTTGTCCGGCTGGGGGGCGAGCTGTCGTCGGGCGACCGCCTTGGGGCGGCGCGCGCCTTTGCCGTGGAGCACGCCTGCTGCCTGGTGCTCAAGGGACACCGCACCATCACCGCCTTCCCCGACGGCTCGGCCTACATCAACACCAACGGCAATCCGGGCATGGCCAAGGGGGGAAGCGGCGACGTGCTGGCAGGGCTGATCCTCTCTCTGCTGGGCCAGGGCCTGCCTGCCCGGCAGGCGGTGCCCATGGCGGTGTGGCTCCACGGAGAGGCGGGGGAGGTCTGTGCCCGCGCCATTGGAGAGTATGGAATGACCCCAACCGACGTGATTGCCGCCCTGCCGGCCGTCATTGAGGAACACGTGAGCTAGGAGGGAGCGCTGTGCGCCATCGGACCGGGATGTGCGTACTAATGATGATACTCGGCTTGTCCCTGTCCGCCTGCGGCGGAGCAGAGGGCGGAAACCGCGCTGAGCAACTGGCCCTGGACATACGGGGAGAGTATCTGGAGATGGGGGGCTGTACCGCCTCCCTGGAGCTGACGGCCGACTACGGCCAGCGGGTGTATACCTATGGAATCGGCCTGAACTATGCCAGTGAGGGGGAGACCACCCTGACCATCACTGCGCCGGAGAATATCGCCGGGGTCACCGCCCGTATTCTGGAGGGGGAGACCGCTCTGGAGTACGACGGCATGCGGGTGGAGACTGGGCCGCTGGATGACAGCGGCATGAGTCCGGTGGACGCGGTTCCGGTGCTGATGGACTATGTGCAGGAGGGCTTCATCGCCGAATGTGGTATGGAGGCCCAGGGGGAGAGCGAGGTGCTGCGCGTGGTCTGCCGGGAGCCGGAGTCCGCCGCGGGCGAGGGGCGGGAGTGCTCCCTTTGGTTTGACCCGTCCACCCACGCCCTTCTGCGGGGGGAGCTGTCTCAGGACGGCTTTACCGTGATCCAGTGTGTCTTTACGGAGTTTCAGTTCACGGTTGGAGAGAACACATAGCAAACGGCCAGGCGGGGCAGCACCCCGCCTGGCCGTTTGCCTCATGATTCCTCGCTGTCGTGCTCCTGGGGGCCGCCGTGGATCTCGGTGATCTCGGCACCGCCCTCGCCGGGCGCGGCCTCCTCCGCCTGGGCAGCGGCCTCACGGGCCTGCCGCTCCAGCTCGTCCAGCTCCGCCAGCCGGCGGCGCAGGGCCTCGCGCTCCTGAGCGTCCATGGCGGAGATGCGCTGCTCCAACTGCTCCTCCCGGCGGCGCTGGGCGTCCTCCTGGAGCTTCTGCTGGAGCTCCTCGCCATACCGTTTGCCCTGCTCCACGTAGATTTCGCCCTTTTCCGCCAGTACCTTTCCGGCCTTGACCACCTGTTCGGCGGCCAGCGCGGCCAGTCCCACACCAGCGAAGGCCACATTTGTCAATGCTTTGCCAAAGTCTTCCCACATAATTCGGAATCCTCCTTATTTGAATTGGAAGGCGGGCCGGTCCCGGCCCTGGTTTCTGCCCTTAGTATAGACCAAAATTCGCTGTTTGTCTTTTGATTTCTATGAACAGTACATTAAAAATGGATGAAAACGCCGGGCGGACGGGGCTTGTGCCGCGGCCCGGCCCGTAGTATAATGGAGCGGATGATCCCATATCAGAGAGGCGAAAGCATGAAGCAACAGGAGAGACGAACCTGGGCGGAGATCTCCCTGCCCAATTTGGAGCACAACTACCGCGCACTCCGGGCGCTGCTGCCCGAGGGGTGCCGATTTCTGGGCGTGGTGAAGGCCGACGCCTATGGCCACGGGGCGGTCCCCGTGGCCCGGAAGCTGGAGGAGCTGGGGGCGGAGTACCTGGCGGTGGCCTGCCTGGCGGAGGCCAGGGAGCTGCGGGAGGCCGGGGTGCTCACCCCGATCCTGCTCTTGGGCTACACGCCAACCGACTGCGCGGAGGAGTTGCTGCGCTATGGGTTGACCCAGACGGTCTACGATCTGGAGAGTGCCAGGGCCTTTTCCGCCGCCGCCCAGGCGGCAGGGAGGCGGCTGCGCATCCACGTGAAGGCGGACACCGGTATGTCCCGTCTGGGCTGGCTGTGTAATGAGGGACACCGGACGGAGGCGGCTGACGCCATTGCCGCGGTGTGCGCCCTGCCCGGCCTGGAGGCGGAGGGCATCTATACCCACTTCGCCAATGCCGACGGGGACGAGGCGTACACCATGGGCCAGTTCACCCGCTTTCTGGAGCTGCTGTCCGAGCTGGAGGGGCGGGGAATCACGTTCCCAATCCGCCATTGCGCCGCCAGCGCTGCTGTGTTAAAGTATCCCTGTACTCATCTGGATATGGTGCGCCCCGGGGTGGCCCTGTACGGCCACTATCCCGACCCCTCCTGCGAGGGGTTGGACGGCGTTGGCCTGCGGCCGGTAATGGCGCTTAAGACCCGGGTGGCCTCGGTCAAGGCCGTCCCCGCCGGGACGCCGGTAAGCTATGGCTGTACCCATGTGCTGGAGCGGGACGCCGAGCTGGCCGCCCTGACCGTCGGCTATGCCGACGGCCTGCCCCGGTTGTGCTCCGACCAGCTGGAGGTGCTCATCCGCGGACAGCGGGCGCCTATTGTGGGCCGTGTCTGCATGGACATGTGCATGGCGGATGCCACCGGGCTGGGGGCTGCCCCCGGCGACGAGGTGGAGCTCTTCGGCGAACACCTGCCGGTGGAGGACGCCGCCGCTCTGGCGGGCACCATCCAATACGAATTGCTCTGCGCCGTGTCTCCCCGGGTGCCCCGGGAGTACTTGAATTGAGCGTCCGCTCACACGGCGGCCCTGCCGGGCATACAATGGTTCGGGGAGGGATGCCGGCGCAGCGGCGGAGAGAGACGGGGACTTCCTGTTTTTTGAAACCCTGTGTATAAATTCCGCCGCCCCGTGGGAGAATCATAGTGACCGCGTTACATAAGCCCTGTGCTTGGTGACGCTGGTGACTATATTCCGGCGGAGTGTGAGCTTTTGTGGACAACAGCGTAAAACGAGGAGACATCTTTTATGCCGATCTGAGCCCGGTGGTGGGCAGTGAGCAGGGGGGCGTGCGTCCGGTGCTGATCGTACAGAACGACACCGGCAACCGCCACAGTCCCACCGTGATCGCCGCCGCCATCACCTCTCAGACCGGAAAGGCCCGTCTGCCCACCCACATTGAGCTCTCAGCCAACACCTACGGACTGCCCAAGGAGTCGGTGGTGCTGCTGGAACAGATCCGGACGCTGGACAAAAGGCGGCTGAGAGAGCATATGGGCCGGCTGGACGAAGCGCAGATGCAGCGGGTGGACAACGCCATCGCGGTCAGCTTCGGCCTGCATACGGACACCATGGTTTAAAAATGGAAGCACGGGACCGCCCCGGCGGGCGGCCCCGCTTCCCAAACGGAGGACGTACATATGAAGAAAACACATTGGCCCACCCGTCTGGCAGCCGGGTGCCTGGTGACCCTGACCCTGGTGGGCGTTGCCTTTGCCGCAGGCCAGCAGGGGAGCCAGAGCGACCCGCTGGTGACGCTGAGCTATCTGACTCAGAAAGCCACCCCATCCATTCTGTCCCAGGTGGACAGCAAGCTCACGGCCCGGGAGACGGAGCTGAAGAAGCAGCTCTCCGCCGTGGTCGAAGGCTATGTCAAGGAGGTGGAGGACAAGCTGGCATCCTCAGGCGGGGGAAGCTCCGTCCAGCCCTCCGGCGGCGCATCCTATCAGGTAGTCAACCTCTCCGCCGGGCAAACCATCACCGGCGGCGCGGCGTGTGAATTCCTCCTGCGCAGCGGCACGGCTACCTGCGTTTCGGACACCTCCCCCGGCCTGGTGGACATGACCGCCGGAACGACGCTGGCCGGCGGCGGGGCCCTGACGGCCAACCATCTGTATCTGGCCACCATTGAGGGCCGGGGCGTCAAGGCTTCCACCGCCGTGACCCTCCTGGTCCGGGGGACCTACAGCATTCAATAAACAGAAGAGTGGGCGGCACAGAATTGTGCCGCCCGCTGAAATGGTCAATAGCTCCTCCTGCTTGAAGGCTTCGGAGGGAGGAATAGTGTGAAAGGGAACCGTCAGGGTTCCCTTTCGCGTGGGATCAAACGACTTTTTGAACTTTTTTAGAAGGTTCAAAAAGTCCGGCAGCCAGTCGAAAAGACTTTTCGACTGGCTGCTCGGGCGGCACGGAATTGTGCCGCCCGTTCTTTTGTTATTATGCCTCCCCAATGGCCCGGAGGGCGGTAATGAGCGGCGGTTCCTCCGCCGGGGAGACCAGATTGGGGGTGGTTCCCATTTCCTCATTGCTGCTGCCGTCGGGGTTTAGCCCAAATGGGACGGTATATTGAATCAGGATACCGCTGTTCGGGAGCTGAAGGTAGACCGGATCCATAGCGCCAATCCCGTCGCCGCCGGTTGTGCGGCCTACCAGGGTGGCAAAGCCGGTCTGTTGGCAGAACAGGACGAAGGATTCAGAGGCGGAGTAGACCGATTCATCTACCAGCACCCAGATGCGTCCGCGAAAGGGACTCGGCTTTGCCGCCGGTTCCACGGTATGGGAGACGGTAAGCACATCGGTGGCCAGGGCACGGTCCGCGGCATCCAGCCCGGGCAGCTCCGGCAGAGTGGAGAGGGGGCGGAAGGCGGAGGGGGAGAAGGCCTCGTCCAGATAAGGGTTGTTGTTGGCGCTCCGCCGCACCAGGGCCAAGTGCCGGCTGGACAGGGGGTGGTCAATGTGGGGGGCCACCAGAAGCTGCTCCCAGTAGAGCTCACTGCCGCCGCTGTTGTCGGTCAGATCCAGAATCAGGTCGGTACAACCGGCGCACTGGAGGTAGAACGCCTCCAGCGCCGCGGCATCGGAAGTATAGTCGGCGGGGAAGCGGTCGATTTTAAGGTATCCAGCCGTCCCGCCCGGAAGGAGAAGCGTGGTCAGGTTGGGTGTATCACCGCCGGAGCCGGGGATGGAGGACTCCGTGTCCGTCCCATTGGCGGCTTGCTCCAGGGCCAGGAGCTTCCGATACCTGGCCTGAGTGTCCGTGCTGTCCAGCACTTCCGCCCAGTGCGTTTTTCCCTCCCGGCGGTACTGGCCGGCGGCAGGGAGGTAATCGGAGAAATAGGCCTCCGGCTCGATTATGCTCAGATGTCCGTTGGTGCCCAGAAGGTAGAGGGCGCTGTAAATGGCGCTGTAAAAGTCTGCGTCGCTGTCGCTTTCCGCCACCATTTCCCGGTAGGTGGTGTAGATGCGCTCCACCTCAACGCCCTCGCGCTCCAGAATACCCCAGCAGGGATAGCTGTCCCGCAGGGTAGACCAGAGGTACTCGTAATCCTCCATCCGCTGTTCAGCGGTCAGGCCCAGAAGGTGGGCCGCAGGGTCAGGGGAGGCGGAGGGCCGGGAGGCCGGCACAGACCGGCAGCCGGAGAGCCCGGCGCAGAGCAGCAGGGCGGCGCAGCCGGACAAGATGCGTGTGTTCCGGTGGGACAAGGGGAAAACTTCCTTTCTAAAGGAGAATATGGGCCAGCAGGCCGAGCAGCAGAAGGTGGGCGGGGTAAAAGAGGTAGAACAGCCACTTGCCCCAGGGCCGGTCAGTACCGCGGGTACCGTCGTAATACCGGAGGAGGAGCAGGGGGAGGAACATGCCCAGGTTTTCCACCCCCAGCAGGTAGTCCGCCGGACTGGACAGGCCTCCCAGATAGAGCAGGTCATAGACCGGACCGGTGAGCAGGCTGACGGTATTGACGGAAAACAGGACGACCAGTGTGTAGCCGAAGGCCTGATTGCGGAAGTCGCCGTAATAGAAGTCCAGCACGACGATGATGCTGAAGCCCCAGATGCCCCAGTCGCCGGGGATGCTCAGGCAGGCCAGCAGGAGGAGCAGGACGGCCCGGAGGGGTGCGGGCCAGGGGCGGCGGCGCACCCAGACGGCCAGCACCCCCAGGAAGATGGTGTAGATGACATTCAGCCGCAGGGGATTCATCTGCTCCGGCTGACCCATGGCGCAGAAATAGAGGAAGGGGAAGTAACTGACGCCGGCAAAGACCGCCAGCCTGGCCAGATAGCGCCGGATGCTCCTGGTGTGGTGAAAGCCCTCGACGGCCATATAGAACATGATGGGGCCGGTGAGCTTGCCGACGGCGTCCATGACGGTCCACAGGGGCGTCCCATAGGGGACAAAGGTGAAGGCGATGTGGTCGACCACCATGGCGGCAATGGCGATGAGCTTGAGGGAGAGGGCGGATAGCCTCACGGGGTCTCGCCCCCCTCCGGGCCATAGGCGAAGTAGTCGTTGAGCCGGGTGCCCTCCAGCGCCATCCACTGGGTGGACAGGGACTGGTCCAGCCGTTTCAGCTCCCGCTTCAGGGCACGGGTCATGGCCTCCTCCTTCGACAGCTCGTCCTCCGTCTTGCCGTCCAGAAAGGCCTGCACTGCGTCCCGGTAGCTGGTCAGAATCCGGTCCCGCTCCCCCACGGTGAGCCTGCTCTCGTCCGGCATTTGGTAACGGATAGTGTAGGAGGCGGAGGCCTCATAGACCACGTAGGAGTCGCCGAATACGTCCTCGGACCGGGTATAGGCGGCAGCATCTGCATAGGCCGGGGTAATCTGTGTGCAGTAGCCGCCGTAGTGCCGGGCGGAGCAGGCCCCCATGGCGGCGGCCAGGGTGCCGAGGACAAATTCGGCCTCGGGTCCGTCCTCCTCATAGGAGCAGAGCAGGCGGCGAATACGTTCCTCCCGGGCGTGGAAGGCGGCCTCATTGGTCCAATCCGCCAGAGCGCGGTCGAACGCTGCGACGGACTGGGCCTCATATCCCTCGGTGCGCAGGGCCAGGGCCTCGTCCAGATCCGCCTGGGTATAGGGTTCGGGGGAGAGGGGCCAGGGTGTGTAATTCAGCGCGGCGGCGGGAGCCAGGGAGCGAACCAGCCAGAAGGTGAGCAGGCCGGCGCCGGCCAGCAGGGATACCACGGCGCAGAGGGTAATGACCAGCCGGTTCCTCATGCCATGCCCTCCACGACCAGATCGTGGGTGACAAGCGTACCCGAGCCGTCATAGGCCGCCTCGGACCAGCAGCCCTCCACGGCGCCGCCGGTATATGCGATCTGCCCCGTAGCGGCGGCCGCGCCCAGCCGGTCCAGCTCGGCCTGCAGGGTCTGCTTGAGCTTGCCCTCGTCGCGCAGCGATTCTGTGGAGAGGCCGTCCAGGCAGTCCTGCATACCCTTGAGAATGGACTGGAGGAAGGCGTCGCGCTCGGCAACGGTCAGCCCGTCCTGGTCCAGAATCCGGTAGGTGAAGGAGTAGCCTGCCTCGGTCCAACCCACCTCCACCGTGTCGCCGTATACGTTGGCGGTCTCGGTGCGGGTGAGCTGGCCGGAGAAGGAGGGGTCCTCTGCCCGGCCCGAATACACCTCATTCAGCCGGGCGTTGTACTCGTTGAGGGAGGGCTGGACGGTGTTGACCAGGAAGGGGGCCAGGGGGTCGGTTTCGGGGAGGTCCATCAGCACCCGCTCAAAGGCCTCGAACAGCGCCTCGCTCTCGTTCAGCGCAGCGTAGAGCGTGCGGTTGAATTCGGCGATGGACAGGGACTCGTATCCCTCAGTTTTCAGCGCGGCAACCTGTTCATACTGCTCCTTCGTGTAATAGTGGCCGGTCTGCGGGTCGGGTTTGAGCTCCCCGGAGGAGTCCCAGACGCCCTCCTGGTAGGCCGTCACCACTCCATTGTCCCGGATGGTCAGGCCGGAGGCGGAGGCGATCGGCCTTTCCCGGGGGGCGTTGGTGGCGAGCACGGCGGTGAGGGCCACCACCAGCACCAGGGCCACGGCCAGCGCCGCGGCGGAGGTTTTGCGGGAGCGCATGATGGCGCCGATGCGCTCCTCCAGGGCGTTTTTGTTGAAAGCGGAGCACAGGGGGAGGAAGCGGGACCGCCTGGCCTCCAGCTCCAGCAGGGTGCGGGCATAGGGGGCACGGGCCTCCGCGCCGTAGAGGCGCACCACGGCCGCGTCGCAGGAGAGCTCCAGATCCCGGTTGGCCAGGACCAGCATCACCCACACCAGGGGATTGAACCAGTGCAGACAGGCGGCGGCCGCCAGCAGGAGCTTGGAGAGGGCGTCAAACCGGCGTATGTGGGCCATCTCGTGGGTGAGCACGAAGGCCAGCCGGGACACGTCGCTCCGGTCCAGCGTTTTGGGCAGGAGGATGACGGGGCGGAGCAGACCGTAAGTGAGGGGGCTGTCCACCCGGTCGGAGCAGCGCACCCGTACCCTCCGGCGGATGGGATGGCCGTCCAGCCAGGCGGTGACAAAGGGGTCCTCCACCGGCAGAGAGGCATTCCACTCCCTGCGGCCCCGCAGGTGGGGGAGCAGGAAGCACAGGGCACAGGCCAGAGCGCCCGCGGCCCAGAGCAGGGCCATCCAGGGGATGACCGCCTCCTGCGCTGCGGCCCCCGCCGCATCTGTGCCTCCGGCGGTGACGATGCCCGCCCGGCGGAAGCCCTCGCCCAGATGTCCGGCGGCGGAGTAGAGGCTAGTGGGGGAGGGAATGGAGAAGGGGAGAAGCAGGCGGGCCAGGGCCACGGCCCAGAGCAGAAGAAAGGCCTGCCGGGGCAGCCGGTTCATGGCCAGCGCCCGTACCACAACCACGGCGAGGATGAACACGCCGCCGGTGAGACTCAGTTCCAGCAGAGACAGCATGACAATCACTCCAATTCTTCAATGCGCCGCTTGAGGCGGGCCAGTTCCTCCGGGGAGAGCCTGCGGCTGCCCAGCAGATTGGCCACCAGCAGGTCGGCGGAGCCGCCGTACATCCGGTCGATCAGGGCGTCCGTCTCCTGTTCCCGCACCTCCTCCCGGCTGACCAGGGGGTGGCAGACAAAGCCGGGCTCACTGCGGGAGACCGCCTTTTTGTCAATGCACTTTTTGATCACGGTATAGGTGGTAGTTTTGCTCCAGCCCACCAGCTCCTTCAGGCGGTCGGCCAGCTCCTTGGCGCTGAGGTCGCCGTGGTCCCAGAGGACCTCCATGACCTTGCGCTCCGAGTCAAACAGCTTAAGTTCCATCGGTAAGCTCCTTTCTATGCTGTTCTATTGCAATAGAATACAATTGGATTCTACCGCAATAGAATGGTGTTGTCAAGGGTCGGGAACAAAAAACAGACGAACCGCAGTTTGCGGTTCGTCTGTCGTTCAGGCGGGAACTAGTTTGACGCGCTTATCGGCCAGTCCCTCCAGGAAGGCTTGGTCATGCTCCACGAGAAGCATGGCGGGACGGCAGACCCGCAGGAGCTCCTCAAGCTGCATCCGGGAGAAGACATCAATATAGTTCAGCGGCTCGTCCCACACATACAGGTGGGCGCTTTGGCACAGGCTGCGGGCAAGAAGCACCTTCTTTTTTTGCCCGGCGCTGTAATCGGACAGATCCTTTTCAAACTGTACCCGCGCGAAGTCCAGCTTGCGGAGAATGGTCTTGAACTGTGTCTCGTCCAGTTCAGAGCGCCGCGCGAATTGGCTCAGGCTGCCCCGCAGGAAGGAGGCGTCCTGGGGTACGTAGGAGACGACCAGACCCGAGGCAAGGGAGAAAAGTCCCGTGTGGGGGATCTCCTCACCCAGCGCCAGCCGGAGCAGGCTGGACTTTCCAGAGCCGTTCCGCCCCACCAGAGCCACCCGTTCCCCCCGCTCCACAGTGAAGGAGACAGGACGGCACACGGGCCCCGCCCCGTAGTCGGGCGCCAACTCCCTGGCCTCCAGCAGACAGCGCTTGGGGTACTCCAGGGGGCGGAGCTTCAGCGCCTCGGCCAGTTCGATGTTCTTCAGAAGCCCGGCCTTGGCCTCCGCCGCCTCCGTCCGGCGGGCCTCCACGGCCTTGGAGCGCCTCATCATCTTTTGCGCCTTGTGGCCGAGATAGCCGCGGTCGGGGCGAAGTCCGGAGTTGCGGCAGCCCTTTTTGGCGGCCTCCACCCGGTCGGACCAGGAAGCAGTGCGGCGTGCGGCATCCTCCAGCCGTCCGATCTCCCGCTTCAGCCGGGCATTCTCTGCCCGCTCCCAGTCGTCCCGGGCCTGCTTGTCCCGCCACCAGGCCGAGAAGCTGCCCTGCCGTACCTCGATGTCCCGCTTGTTGATGACCATGATGTGGTCCACACAGCCGTCCAGAAATGCCCGGTCATGGGAGACCAGCAGGAAGCCGCTTTTGCGGGAGAGATAGCGGCTCACCACCCGGCGGCCCTCCAGATCCAGATGGTTGGTGGGCTCGTCCAGCAGAAGGAAGGCCCCCTCACGGAGAAAGAGGGCGGCCAGGAGCACCTTGACCTGCTCGCCGCCGGAGAGGGAGGAGTAGGGGCGGAACAGGACCCCGGCATCCACCTCCAGCGTGTCCAGCTCCTTGTATATACGCCAGAGTTCCAGTCCGGGCTCCTGCTCCTCCAGAATGGTCAGGGTGTCCCGCTCCGGCGCGGACACCGGGGAGGGGAAGCAGTCAAGGGGTACCGGCACGGAAATCGCGCCGTCGTATTCGTATTGCCTCTGGAGCAGCCGCAGCAGGGTGGTCTTGCCCCGGCCGTTGCGCCCCACCAGACCCAGCCGCCAGTGGGTATCCAGTTGCAGGCTCAGGTGCTCAAAGACATTGTCGTAGCTGCCGGGATAAGCAAAGGTCAGATCCCGGATGTCGATCAGAGCCATGATAGATCACCTCAAATACAAAATATGGGCGCAGAAGGATTCGTCTTCCGCGCCCATGTCCCGAAAAATGGGTACCATAAGGGGAAGTGCACAGCATAACCCTTCTGCCGGAGTACAACAAAGAGACGGCCCGCGGGCCGCCGGTCGGACTCCAAACAAAGAAAGGGTTATTTGCGCATCTTCCCAGCTCCAATCGTTTTCAAGTCGCACACAGTATAGCAGGCGTCCGCGCTCCTGTCAACCGTTTTACAGCGCATTTCACCCCCTGCTCCGCATAGAATAGAAGGAAAGGGCGGAGAAGGGGGGCGCTTGTGTGGAGCGGTTTTCACTGGCCGGCGGACAGGGCTGGCTGACCGTCGAGGAGAGCGGCGGCCGGGCGCGGTGCGCGGCAGAGCTGCCCGAGGACGGAAAGGGGCTCTATAAAGGTTACCTCTGCGGGACGGGAGGCCGGGCCCTGCTGGGCACCTTCCTGCCGGAGGACGGCCGACTGAAGCTGAGGCGCACCCTCTCTCTGGACGAGCTGCGGCGGCAGGGGGCCTGGCCGCCAACAGGCGCCCGGGCGGAGCTGGCCTTTTCCGCGGGCTCGCCCGGCGGTCCGCATCCCCCGGAGGGCTGGCACTGGGAGGAGGCGCCGGCCCGGCGAATGGGGGAACCCCTGCTGGCCCGGGCGGCTGGCGGGGGGCGGGCGCTGTACCGGCCGGAACCGGAGGGGTTTTCCCTGGCGTTTCCCTATGCGGAGACGCGGGCGTTTCCGCTGACGCCTCTGTTTTGCTTTGCCCGCGTGGAACGGATGAATGGGGAATTTTATGCGGTGTTTCCCTTTTGGTCCGGCGGCTGTCCCCGGCTGCCGCATAAGCCGGCGCAGGCGGGGCAAACTATTGGGGCAAACCAAACAAAGGAGGAGACGCGCCATGGCGAACCTAACCACCAAGGAGCTGACCGCCCTGTCCGACCAGCTCAATTTTGAAAAGACCCTCTATTGCAAGTATCAGGAGGCAGCTCAGGAGTGCACCGAGGAAGATCTGAAGCCCTGCTTTCAGCAGTATGCCGATCAGCACTGGCAGAACTATGATTGTCTGCTTGGCTACCTGAAATAAAAAGGAGGGAATGACCATGAACGACCAGGAGCGGATCACCGACCTGATTCTGACCGAAAAGAAGATGAGCGCCAACTATGACACCTTCGCCTCGGAGTGTGTCAACGTGCAGCTTCGAGACGAATTTCTCAAGCTGCTCAACCAGGGCCACCAGACCCAGACCAAGCTCTTCCAGACCGCGCAGCAGAAGGGCTGGTATCAGGTGGAGCAGGCCCCGGCCAGCCAGATCGGCACTGCCTATACCCGTTTCAGCAACCAGCGCCCCCAGTAAAGCCAATCCACGGAGCCAGGCCGTTTACCGGCCTGGCTCTTTTTAAAGTTGAAACTGGTTGAAAAATGTGGTAAACTGGCGCTACTTGACCAAAGGAGGAGTAGCATTGCAGAGCAAGAAAAAGACCATCCTGGCGGTGGCCGCCCTGGTGGTGATCGCTGCCGTCCTGCTGCTGGTATGGCGAGCCGTCACGCCCAAGGGGGAGGCAGGGGAAAAGACCATCACCGTTCAGGTTTTGCATAAGGACGGGGAGGAACGGGTGTTCACCCTGGAGACCGGGGAGGCCTATCTGGGCGCGGTCCTGACGGCTGAGGGCGTGGTGGAGGACAACCAGGGCCCCTACGGCCTTTATATGCTGACCGTGGACGGCGAGACCGTGGACGAGGGGGCACAGGAGTGGTGGAAGCTGACCAAGGGCGGAGAAATGGTCAACAGCAGCGCTGACAGCACCCCCATTGCCGACGGAGACCACTTTGAATTGACCTTTACTGTGGGCTATGACGGCCTCGGGTAAGCACAGGCCCATGGGGGCGCGGGAGCTGGTGCTCCTGGCCCTGTTGGGCGCGCTGCTGCTGGTGACCAAGCTGGCCCTGGCCTGGCTGCCCAATATCGAGCCGGTTTCTCTGCTTGTTCTGGTCTATACTGCGGTACTGGGCTGGAAGGCCCTGGCCCCCGTCTATGTCTATGTGATGATGGAGATCCTCATCTGGGGGCTTGGCTTTTGGAACCTCTGCTATACCTATGTGTGGCTGGTGCTGGTGGTGCTGGCTATGCTGTTCCGGAAGATGGAGTCTCCCCTTGGCTGGGCAGTGCTCTCCGGGGCCTTCGGGCTCAGCTTCGGGGCGCTGTGCGCCCTAGTGTACTGGGTCACCGGAGGATGGGCCTTCGCCTTGTCCTGGTGGGTAAGCGGCATCCCCTTCGATCTGCTCCACTGCGCCGGAAACTTCGCCATGGCGCTGGTGCTGTTCCGGCCTTGCAGACAGGTGCTGACCCGTCTGATGCGCACGTAAACGAGGAGCGCCGTCCAATAGGGCGGCGCTCCTTGTTTATTGCCTGCACCCCTCATACCGCTCTTGGGCGAAGGGCCAGTTGACCCGCTCAAACCAGCGGTCCACATATTCGGCCCGGCGGTTCTGGTAGTCCAGATAGTAGGCATGCTCCCACACGTCCAGACAGAGCACCGGCCACAGTCCCATGGACAGGGGGCAGTCCTGGTTGGGCAGCTTCATAACGGACAGCTTTCCCGAGGTCTCGCTCACCAGCCAGGCGTAGCCGGAGCCGAACTGGCCCAGAGCGGCGGCCTTCATCTGTTCCTTCCAACCCTCAAAAGAGCCGAAGTCCCGCTCCATGGCCATGGCCAGCCCGCCGGAGGGGCGGGAGCTGTGACAGGCGCACATGCCGTCGAAGTAGAGCAGATGGTTGTATACCCCGCCGCCATTGTTGCGGATAGCGGTGCGTTTGGGGTCGGGCAGCCGGTCCAGATTTTTGAGCAGCTCATCCAGCGGCTTGGACTGGCACTCGGGACAGTCGGCCAGGGCAGTGTTCAGGTTGTCCACATAGGTCTGAAAGTGCTTGTCATGGTGAAAGTGGAGCGTGTCGCCGCTGATGTTGGGAGAGAGAGCCTCGTAGGCATAGGGCAGCGGGGGAAGTTGGTAGGGATAGTGCATATCCATGGCTGGTCGTCCTTTCCTTGTTGTTTTCTGTGGGGATTTGCGTTATACTATCCTATTATTCGAGAGATAAATGAGGAACATACCTATGACCGATTATTTCCATCTGAATGCCGCGCCCGACACCGTCCGGGCCATCAGCAGCCTGGGGCTGGCCCACCTGGGGGACGGCGTGTTTGAGCTGATGGTGCGCTCCTGGCTGTGCCTCCACGGCAAGGCCACCTCCAAGGGCCTCCACCGGGCCACCGTCCGCTATGTGGCCGCCCCGGCCCAGGCCCGGGCGGTGGAGCGGATTCTCCCCCTGCTCACCGGGGAGGAGGGGGACGTGTTCCGCCGGGGCCGCAATACCAGCCCCCACAGCGTGCCCCAGAACGCCAGCCGGGCGGATTACCAGGCCGCCACCGGGCTGGAGGCCCTGTTCGGCTGGCTGTGGCTTCAGGGCCGCACAGAGCGGCTCAACCAACTGTTTGCTGTGATCATGGAGGAAGAGGAATGCCGTTAGACGCACTGTGCCTCACGGCGGTGGCCGCGGAGCTCCGTGCCGCCGTGGCCGGAGGCAAGATTGACAAGCTCTACCAGCCCACCCGGGACGAGGTGGTGCTTTATGTACGGGGGCAGGGGGAGAACGTGCGCCTGCTCCTCTCCGCCAACCCCGGCCATCCCCGGGCCAACCTGACCACCCTCAACCGGGAGAACCCGGAGCAGCCCCCTATGTTCTGCATGCTCCTGCGCAAGCACCTCCAGGGGGCGCGGATTCTGGAGCTGAACCAGCCGCCTCTGGAGCGGATTCTGGAATTCCGGCTGGAGACCCTGGACGAGCTGGGCGACCGGGTGGAGCGCCGCCTGGTGCTGGAGGCCATGGGCCGCAGCGCCAACCTCCTGCTGCTGGACGGGGAGGGGCGCATCATCGACTGCATCCGCCGGGTGGACGGCGACCTTGGCCGGGGTCAGCGGCAGCTTCTGCCCGGCCTGTTTTACCGCCAACCGCCGGAACCCGACAAGTTGAATCCCTTTACGATAGAGCCGGAGGAGCTGCGCCTGGTGCTGGAGAACCCCCTAGGCAAGGAGTGGGACAAGCTGTTGCTGGACAGCTTCACCGGCCTGTCGCCTCTGGTGGCGCGGGAGCTGGCCTTCCGCGCCGGCGGCGACCGGGAGCGGCTGGCGGCGGAGCTGGAGAAACTCAAAAATAATGCAAATGAAAATGGACTTACACCTTGCCTGCTGGTGCGGGAGGGCAAGCCGGTGGATTTCACCGTTCTGCCCATCCTCCAGTATGGCCCGGAGACGGAAAGCCGGCCCCAGGCTTCCTTCTCCCAAATGCTGGACGAGTTTTACGAGCGCCGGGAAGCGGCCGACCGGGTACGCCAGCGGGGGCAGGATCTGGTCAAGGCGGTGACCAGCGCCCGGGACCGCACGGCCCGCAAGCTGGCCAACCAGACCCGGGAGCTGGAGGCCACCAGGGATCGGGAGCGCCTGCGGGAGCTGGGGGACATCCTCACCTCCAACCTCCACGCCATGGAGCGGGGGATGGAAGTATTGCGGGTGGTGGACTTCTACGACCCGGAGGGCCGGGAGGTGGAGATCCGGCTGGACCCCCTTCTGGCGCCCCAGCAGAACGCGGCGAAGTACTATAAGGACTACAACAAGGCCAAGACGGCGGAGCAGATGCTCACCATCCAACTGGAAAAGGGCGCGCGGGAGCTGGAGTATCTGAACAGCGTTCTGGAAAACCTCTCCCTGGCGGAGGGGGAGCGGGATCTCCAGGAGATCCGCCAGGAGCTGGTGGAGACCGGCTACCTCCGCCGGGGCAAGACGGCGGCGAAGCGGCAGAAAAGGGTGAGCGGAAAGCCCATGGAGTTCCGCTCCTCTGCCGGACTGCGCATCTCGGTGGGCAAAAACAACGACTACGGCCACCCCCACAAGGAGATTGTGGCCCGGCTGAAAAAATACTGCCCCTTTTACCGCACCGACCTGTCTGGCAACATCCAGATGGTCACCGATGGGGAGACCATCAACCTGACCACCGACGCCGGGGAGAGCTACTCGGTGGCTGCGTAAGGGGAGCCTGATAAAACATCCCAAGGGAGCGTATTTCCCACACACAAGGAGGGTACTTTTCATGAAACAGGCAGTCATCGACCGTTTTGAAGGGGATGTCGCCGTCTGTGAGGACTGCGAGACCGGGCTAGTCAACCTGAACCTCCCCCGGGATCGGCTTCCCGAGGGGGCCAAAGAGGGAGATTGCCTCAACTTGTTCGCCGACGGGGTGATCACCGTGGACACCGAGCGCACCCGGGTCACCCGCCAGCGGGTGCTGGAGCTGATGCACCGGGCCTTCTCTGACCCCAAATAATCTGGCTGCAACCCCAGCCCCTGGACAAGGCTTGTCCAGGGGCATTTGTTTTGGGATATCTTCTGACTGCCTGCACCAAAGGAGCCGTCTTCTCCCCTTGTGCTCCACGGTTTCCCCTTTCAAATCCCGCCGGAAATATAAAATGGGTTTCCCCAAAAAGAGGAAACCCATTTTTCCCTTTATTCACAGTTCTTCCACAAAAAAGGAACAATCCATTCACGGCGGCATGATACAATCTTCCCTAGCAATGATTGGGGGAAGCCATGGGGATTTTTTCAATTGGGCCCAATCCCCCGCGACCCTATGTGAGAGGATGATTGGTATGAAACAGTTTTTTGCCTTTTGGCCGGACATTCCGCCGGGGGAGGCCTTTCCCTTCTTGGGGATAAAACACCTCATCGGCATGGCCACAGTGGGCCTTTTGATTTATGCTGCCCTATCCCATATGCGGGGCCAGTCCCGGGAGAAAAACGACCGCATCATCAAATTGGCGGCCTTGGCCATCCCGGTGGTGGAATTTGCCCGCATCCTTTGGATGGTAGGTTTAGGGGAGACCAACTGGGTTAAGCTGCTGCCGCTGCACCTGTGCGGCACCCAGGTATTTTTCATCCCCTTGGCGGTCTTTACCGGCTGGGGATGCCTGAAAGAGTTTATCTTTTATACCGGCATCCTAGGCGGTGTGGTGGCCATCCTTTACCCAGTTGGGATTGTAGACACCTACCCCTATTTCCATTTCCAGACCCTGCAAAGCCTGACCCTGCACGGCCTGCTGCTCTTTGTGCCCCTTGCCATGGTTCTGTTCCAGGGGTTCCGGCCCAGCCTGAAAAAGTTCTGGCAGGTGCCGGCAGTGCTGATGGTTCCGGCGTCCCTGGCCTTTTTGGTGGATTTTACCTTTGGGGAGAATTACATGTTTCTCTACTCCGCCCCGCCCGGAACCCCTTTGGTCTGGGTTTTTGACGCCTTTGGCCACGGGGCCTACCTGATGGTGATGTTCCTCGGGGTAATGCTGGCCTGCCTTCTCATCTATGGAGTTTTTGTGGCCATGGATCACCGCAGCATGTGGGCCTTTGGGGAGCAGAAAGAGCCGGTTACAATAGGCTCTGACCGTTGATGTTCAGTTTAAAGGTGATGTCCAGGTGTTCCGCCGCCTGGCGGCAGAGGACCATCCGGCTCAGGAAAATTTCAAAGTAATCCATCACTGCGCAGATTTCAGTGTCAATCTCCAAAAGGAGGGTCAGAGTGCGTTTCTCGTGGTCAAAGAGCATCTCCGACCGGACCACCGAGTAGTTTACCCGGTCGTGGATGTCAAAGCTGGAGACATCCCGGTTGCGGACCCGGGAACGGCGCACATCACATTTATCGGCCAGAATGAGGGCCGCGGCCACCGGGTTGACCGGGGCGGCGGTGGCCTCGTCGTGATGGCCGATGGCGGTGACGATGGTGGCGATCTCCTGGGGCGGCATTCCAAGGCCGGTGAGGAGCTGGAAGGCGATCAGCGCGCCGGATTGGGCGTGGTCCACCCGGTTGACCATGTTGCCGATGTCGTGGAGATACCCGGCAATCCGGGCCAGCTCCGCAGTGCGCTCATCGTAGCCCAGCTTTAAAAGCAGGCTGTAAGCCTCATAGGCAGTTTTGGTCACATGGGCAAAAGCGTGCTCAGTATATCCCAGGGCGATTAAAGTCTCATCCGCCCGGACAATATAAGTTTTGATGGTTTCGTTCTGCTGGATGTCCTCCAGTGTAATAGGATTCATACAATACCTCCTTGTCTTCTCCCTCATATCCATTAGTATAGCCGCTTTTGGCGGCGTTTGAAATAGAAAC
>ENA-ORUM01001253-ORUM01001253.1-human-gut-metagenome-genome-assembly--contig:-NODE-1253-length-21863-cov-14.358401_pt1 | contig 21863 bp, 24 predicted proteins | sample MGYA00242083_ERZ509217 | MGnify/ENA primary metagenome ERZ509217 (study PRJEB26280, sample SAMEA2338831) | human gut metagenome | biome: human gut; feature: human-associated habitat; material: faeces...
TAAAAAACATCGTTTTTAATTCTCTACATCAACTTTTTAGTTGAATTTAGCGAAAATTTTTGGATAATGATAGAAGTTAAGGACGATTCGCATAGTCTTTAACTCGTCGAAGGAACACTTTTGTGGCAGGAGAAAATGTTCTGTATTTCTTTGTAACAATGTATAAATCTACTGAAATTTCAGGTTCAATCCTTTTAAAGACAAGATTTCTTCCAGTCGTATTTACGAGTTTATCTATACTCAACGCATACCCTAGACCTTGTTCTACCATAAAAGTAGCGTTGTAAATCAGATTATAAGTGGCAACGATGTGTAATGAAGCGGAATTAAACCAGTCAACATTTTGATGCCCCTGATAGATCTGATCAGACATGATCAAAGGAAGTTCCTTCAGCTGATCGATCTGTATAACATCTTGTTGAGCAAGTAGGCAGTCTTTTGGAACTAATAAACCATAGACATCTTTTTTATGGATATTGATATAGTCGTATTGTTCTCTACGAATCGGTCCCAGCAATAATCCCATATCCACCAATCCTTTATCAATCTTTTCTAAAACGCCATCGGCATTTTCACTGTATGTACGAAAGCGCACATCCGGATATTGATCGTGAAACGCTTTGATCAAAGAGACGATCGCATCCATCGCAACGGTTTCACCACATCCAATACAAATTTCACCACTTAATGTTTCTTCTTCAGCCTGCAAAGCTGTTTCTGTATTCTCCAATAACTCTATGATTTCCTGTGCTCGATTTTTAAGGAAAAATCCTTCTTCCGTCAAAGTAATCTTTCTTTTTCCCCGAACAAATAATTTCTTACCCAGTTGATTTTCCAGATCCATCATCTGTTTTGATAAGGTAGATTGTGTAATATATAGCGTTTTAGCTGCTTTTGTGATGTTTTGTTCTCGTGCTACAGCCAGAAAATATTGTAAAAGTCTTGTTTCAATCATTGTATCACCCTATTTATTTTACCATTCTTTAAAACGATTGTAAGCGATAATTAATGACTGTTTGTGATTTTTAAAGAATGGATTTATAGTGAAAATACGAAAGGATGGATCGTATGGAAAAGGAAGAGACAAGGCTTCGACAATGCCTTCAGGATTGTGATATGACAAAAGATAAGATTGAAGAATATGTGTGCTGCAAGGATGCAGATCAGCTTCGCCTTTTACATCAACAAAGAAAGAAGTTGATGGATAAGTTGCATAAGGCGCAGCACAAAGTGGATGTTGTCGATTATATGATCCATCAGGTCAAAGAAAAAGAGGGATAAAATGACGGTTATAGAAAATCAAAGATTTGATGAAGAACGAGCCTTATATGGAAAGAAGAATTTGACAGTAAAGCATTGTCAATTTGATGGACCTGCTGATGGTGAAAGTGCCTTTAAGGAATGTGAAAATATCAAAGTGGAAGATACTTTTTTGAATCTTCGTTATCCTTTCTGGCATGATCATAGCTTACAGATTTGTAATGCACAAATAACAGAGAAGTGTCGAGCGGCGTTGTGGTATTCCGATCATATTGTAATCAAAGATAGCCAAATGCATGGAATCAAGGCGCTGAGAGAATGCGATGATGTGATCATCGAAAACTGTGATATTCAATCGCCGGAATTTGGCTGGATGACAAAAAATATCATGATGAAGGATACTAAAGCGGTTAGTGAATACTTTATGATGCGAGCACAAAATCTGCGATTTTTGAACAGGGACTAAAGGCAGGTATTAATTTTTTCGATACAGCGATTGCCTATCAAAGTGATACGAGTGAGCAATATGTGGGAAAAGCTATTCGAGATATGGCACATCGAGATGATATTGTTATTGCGACAAAGTTTCTTCCACGTAGTGATGAAGAGATCGAAAAAGGGATCTCCGGACAGCAGCATATTGAAAATATGTTAAATCAAAGCTTACAAAATCTGGGAATGGATCATGTTGATCTGTACATTTATCATATGTGGGATTATCGTACACCGTTGTATGAAATTATGGATGGTTTAAATCGTATGGTACAACAGGGAAAGACACGATATATCGGTATTTCCAATTGTTTCGCATGGCAGCTGGCTAAGGCGAATGCACTAGCTGAAAAAGAAGGCTTTGCGAAATTTATATTCGTGCAAGGTCACTATAATTTAATTTTTAGGGAAGAAGAAAGAGAAATGATTCCCTATTGCAACCAGGAAAATATCGCATCGACACCTTACAGTGCTTTGGCCGGTGGACGACTTTCTAAGTATGCCGGACAGACTTCCAGGCGGTTACAGGAAGATAGCTATGCTCATTTAAAATACGATGAAATGGCTGCTTATGATCAAAAAATCATAGATCGTGTTGCGATTCTGGCCAATGAACATCACACTTCAATGACCGCTGTTTCTCTGGCCTGGCTATTGACTAAAGTGACAACACCAATTGTAGGAATGACCAAACCTAAGCATATACAAGGTGCTATTGATGCCTGTGATTTAAAGCTGAGTGCAGAAGAAATTGCTTATTTAGAAGAGCCTTATATTCCTCATAAGCTTGTTGGCGTTATGGCGCAGAATACCGCAGAAACATCGAATGATAAGCATGTCTGGTCGATAGGGGACCAAAAGATGTAAAGGAGGACAGGATATGGATTATAAACAAACCGATTCGCAGTTTATGGAACGCTTTGAGCAATTTGCGTTTGAAGAGGTCGTGCAAAAGGAGAGCGTTAAGCTGGATGTGAAAACACGTTATTTGGCAATATTGGCATCGCTGATCGGATGTCAGGGTAAGGATGCTTATCGCTTGATGTTGGAAAAAGCATTAGATGATGGCATGGATCCGGTTTGGATCAAAGAGATGGTGTACCAGGCTCAGGATTATATGGGAATGGGACGCATGTGGGATTTTTTAAAGACCACCAATGAAGTCTATTTGGAAAAGGAAATTCCTTTATCCTCATACGGACAGGCGACAACAACCATGGACGATCGACTGGAAAAAGGTGTGCAGGCGCAAATGGATATTTTTGGTGAAAGCATGCGAGAAGCTTGGAAAAACGGTGTGATCAATTATTGGTTGGCGGATAATTGTTTCGGAGATTACTATACACGAACCGGTTTAGATCTAGCACAAAGAGAAATGATCACCTTTTGTTTTTTGATGGCGCAAGGTGGCTGTGAATCACAGTTGATTGCCCATGCCAAGGGGAATATGAATGTAGGCAATGATGCCGATTTTCTTCGTAAGGTCATCGCTCAGTGTGTACCTTATATTGGTTATCCGCGCAGTCTGAACGCAATGACGGCGGTGGATAAAGCTATAAAGTAAAAATAAGCAAAGGATCCTTTACGGGGTCCTTTTTCTATGCGTGCAAATAAAAAAGACCGGAATCACCGGTCCAGATCATGAAACACAGGCTTCATATGATCAAATGTACAATACTGCTTAAATCCCATTTCCTGTAACATCTTTTTTGCATCTTGTATATAAGCTCCCAGATGTTCCGGTTTATGAGAATCCGAGCCAATCGTAAGAATCGTACCCCCTAAATCTTTATATAACTCTAAGATTTTATGGGAAGGTGTGGAATCTTTTAAGCCATATCGTTTGGAAGAAGTGTTGATTTCAATACCTTTTCCATCCGCAATAACTTGTTCTAAAATGGCTTGAATCAATGGCTTTATTTTCTCAAAAGGATAAATCCCCTGCGCATCGTAGCGATTGATCAGATCCATATGTCCTAAAACACTATAATTTTTGTATTGTCGAATAACTTCCAACATTTCTTTATAGTATTCTTCGTTGTATTCTTTTTGTGTTTTACCTTTTTGAAATTCCTGATTCCAGAATTCTTTGTCATGTACCTGATGAATGGAAAGAATGATAAAATCAAAGTCATAGCGATCAAACAATTTCTGAAATCGAGAAATTGTATGTGTCTGCATCCCAAATTCTAAACCGGTTTTGATCGTGATTTGATGACCATACTTCTCTTTCATAGCTTGAATGGTTTTCATATATTCAGGATAATTGGCATTGGCCAAAGGCTCATTGCCGCGATAGATGATCTTTTGACCACTGTCCCAATCTACTTTAATGCCATAATCTACATGTTCTGTAAAACAAATTTCATCCATTTTCATGGTTATGGCATCTTGAATGACTTTTTCCATAGGGTAGATGGAATCATCGCTAAAAGCAGTATGTACATGATAATCCGCAAACATAAAATCTCCTTAGTTTAAATGAAATTGTTGTGCTATTAAATGAACTTTTAGATTTAATTTTGTATAAAGTTCTTTGTGCAGTTCATAAAAATCCATATTTTGGATGTCTTCTTCTTTTTGTTTGGATGGATAAAACCGATCCAAATAGTAGAAAGTTCCCTGATCTAAAAATCCATAAACGATACCGGCAATACCGTTATCTAAACAAATGACTTGTTTCCAGATCTTTTTAGGAGTTACCATCACTATATCTAAAAATTCATTGACTTCCAGGTGTCTTGCAAACATATGTTTTATCCTCCTTACGCTTTTATTATGTCGGATTTTCGAAAAAGGACAATATTTCTTTTGTATTTCGGATAAAACAAAAAAATTTATCTAATAAGCAAAAATATTAATAGAAAAATAATTTTTAAACAAAGAAAAATAAAGAATAAAGAGGTCCAGCAGGACCTCTTTACTTAAGAAGTTATTCTATTATGTTTATCAGGAAGTCTGCTTTTAGAAAGACTACTGTTTGTTTTTCATATTGGTTAGTGCTAATAAAATAGATAGTTTTCCGTATTCAAAGGTCAGTCCACCTTGTATATAGGATGTATAAGGTTCTACCATGGGTGCATCGGCGCTCAGTTCTATTGTACTGCCCTGTGTAAAGCTTCCGGCTGCCATGACTTCATCAAATGGATAGCCGGGCATTGGAGCCGGAAGAACACGTACAAAGGAATCAATAGGACTGGTGGATTGAATACCTTGGGTAAAGTTGACCAGATTTTCTTCAGAGCCAAGTTCTAAGGTTTGTATGATATCCGTTCGTTTTTCATCATAAGCCGGAGACACATTTTTATAGCCTAATTTTTCTAACATATAAGCTGCAAAAACGGCAGTTTTCAATGCGCTTTTTACTGCATTGGGTGCCATGAAGATCCCTTTTAAGAAAGAACTGTTCAAATTAAAATTAGCACCTAAACTCTTACCGATGCCAGGAGCTGTCAATCTTTCGGCGACTTCATGGATCCATTCTTTTTTGCCTGCGATATAACCTCCCGTCGTGGCAATGCCTCCGCCAAGATTTTTCATCAATGAGCCTACGACAACATCGGCACCGACATGTCCGGGTTCTCTTTTTTCCACCAGTTCGCCATAGCAATTATCAACCATAATGATGACATCTTTATTAACTTCTCGAATCTTTTTGATGATTCTTTCGATCTTGGCGATGCTTAAAGAAAGTCGATGTGAGTATCCTCTTGATCGCTGTATCTCCACCAATCGTACATTGTTTTCTTTTAAACGTTCCAGAATGGTTGCATCATCAAAATCATCATTTACCAGATCAATTTGTTCATACTTTACACCATATGCTTTTAAAGACTGTGAGGAATTTCCATATAATCCGATCATCTCCTGCAACGAATCGTAGGGATCACCGGAAATAGAAATCATGGTATCTCCATGTTTTAAAAGAGCAGATAATGTTAAATACAGTGCGTTGGTTCCGCTCATGATTTGTGGACGCACCAGGGCATCTTCGCAACCTAATACCGAAGCAAAAATTCTCTCGATCTTGTCACGACCTTCATCATAATTCCCATAGCCGTTGATATCCGCAAAATCGGAATAAGAAACTTGATTCTCAATAAAAGCGGATAAGATTCGATTGGAATTGTATAAACAAATATCATCGATATTTTCATAAATATCTTTTAAAACGGAATCGGATTCTTTTGCCATCGCCAATAAATCCTTATCAATTTGTTCTAGTATCATAATAACCTCCCAAAATTCACGCAACCTTTATTATACAGGATTGTTGGATATTGAGAATGGATGTTTTTATGCATTGTTTAAAATAGTTTGAGCTCATCTGTTTTATCTTCGTTTATATAACCTGTTAAAATCTCTTGTATGAGATGAGCATTGTTCATTCGAATTGCATATTGTTCTGGTTTTGTATAGCCAAACCAGTCATAGTTAAGATGCCATACGATAGATCTATCAATAATAATGAAATGCTTGTAATGTTTCATAAATCGATATTGAGCACCTAATCCTTTTAAATAATGTAGTTCTTCTTTGTTTTCTTTTGTGTTGTCAGATAATATGAACAAAATATAAATGCCTTGAGTAAATTTATTCTTTAATTCATCATATAAATTTTTGATCTTTGTTAATTTAATGTGAGTAGAGAATATGACAATTTCCTTTTTTGCGTTTTGTATGTCGGCCTTAAGAATATTTTCAAACGCATTATTTTCAAAAAGTATTTGATTGACTAAAGGGTTGGAATCTCGTTCTTGTACATGATAACCTTCTCTTTGGTATTGTTTTAAGCGTTTATAAAACATAGACTGCATCATAGCAATTTGTGTATCTACATAATCATAGACTTTGACTATGCTTTTTCCTTTATCTGGTCGATGAATTCGACCCGTATATTGTGTGATTCTATTTTCGTCTGATATAGGTAATAATAAAAACAAAGTTTTTAATGATGGTAGATCAAAACCTTCGCCTAAAAGTTTACTGGTTGCCAATAATATAAATGGTTGATTGGACGAAAACGAGTTTATCTTTTGAAAGGTATTGTTCCTATCTGCTTTTTTAGTGTTTCCAGTAAGTAAAAATACATTCTCCGCAGCTTTTTCTAGCATTTCTTTTAGTATATACAGGTGTTCTTTTCTTTCGGATAACACAATTATTTTTCCTTGCTGCTTATATTCAGAAAGTATATCTTTAAGAATTAAATAGTTACGCGCTGTATCATGAATCAATTCTTTGCAAATTTCGGTATATGATGTATTTTCTTTGAGTACGATTGAATTCGTCATTCTTGGAATCAAAAGCTGCATAAATTCATGATGTTGTTTGCCTTGATTAATAACACTACCATAACGAAGCTTCCCGCAGAACATATAGATTATTTTTTCAAGTCCGTCTTTTCGTTTTGGGGTTGCGGATAATCCATATATTCTCTTAGATAAGACATGCCTTAAAATGTGTGTAAAAGTATTGCTTGCGGCATGATGGCATTCATCAATGATTACCATGCCATATCCACTTAGTAATTCTGTTAGATTTTCTGCATTGGCCAAAGAAGCTGCAGTGGCAATGTCTATATTATGATTTAATCGTTTCTGTGTTCCGTTGTATGTACAGATGAATCGATCTTTTTTCTTTTCTGCATTAGGAAATTTTAAAAACTGTTGGAATCGTTCTAACCATTGATCTTGGATTTGTTTAGAGGGAACGATAATCAAAGTGTTTACTTTAAAATAACTGATTAAATAAATACCAATTACAGTTTTTCCAAAGCCAGGGACTGCTTTTAAAACACCTGTTTCATGATTTATGAGTTTGCTGATTGCATTTTCTTGCTCTTTTCGTAGCTCGCCGAGAAATTCTACGTCAATAGACATGCCAGAGCAGCGTTTATCTTTTAAATCGATCTTTGTATCTGGTAAAACTTCTTGTATTCTATCTTTAAGTCCTCGAGGTAAATATAGGTGTTGATCGTCTTCTTCATAGAATGATAATACTCTGGGTGTGGTTGCATAATAAATAGGTTTATGGAGTCTTTGGAGTTCATAATATCTGGGGTTATACATACTTGCCACGCGTTTTAGGGCATTGTATGTTAAGGAGTTTAAGTTTTTCTTTTCTATGGCAATTATGGATGATTCAAATCCGATTATATTTTTTGAGTATTCACTGGTGCTGTCCAAATTAAAACGCAGCTGTTCCTGATCAAAAAAATAGTCAGGTTCTTTATAGTTTGTAATCAATGTTTCTATTTCTTCTCTTGTTGATTTCTTTCGGGAAGACAGGTGTTCAATGGGATTTTGTAGGGGCTGTTTAAGATCGTTGATGAATGTGGAATTTCCTTTTTTATAAGCAGCGTATCGTAAGGGTAGTGCGATCTGGTTTCCAAAGCCTCCTTCAGGAAGATAATCTTGATTAGGAAACATTCTGTCAAAAGATGAATATTTAAGGTGTGTATTCGTTTTCATTGTTTCCTGAAGAATCCATTCGCCGAATCTTCTGGCAAGAGAAGCTTTTAGAGGTTCTGCAAAAAAGAACCAGAGATGACCACCATTGCCGGAAGCTGACCTTTCCATAACAGGATATAAATCAAACTGAATTGCTGCTTTATACACACTGTACATATCTTCAAACCATGAATCATCATCAAAATCAAACACTAAAAAATTACAAGTATCATCTTGTAGTAAAGGGAAGATTCCAATACCTTTATTTCTGCCCAAAAAATGATCTTCTATGATGTCTTCATCTAAATGAGTATATTGTGCTACAGGACAATTGGTACAGGGATTTTTGATTTTACCTTTACGACAGCCCGGTTTAAATTCTATATTACATGCAATAGACCATCCTAATTTTTGAGTTTTTTGATTATAGTATATTTTTTCGAACACATCTTTTCGACCGTTAAAGTAATTCATAAATATGTGAATTTTATCTTGTTTATCTAACTTTTGTTCAGGAAGTGAAAGGATGATCCCGCGCTTTTTAAGTTCACTTTTTAATAGCTGATTCTCACGTTTTAGTTTTTCATTTTGTTCCATCAAGTCATGGATGGTTTGTTCAATTGAATTCATGGCCTCTCCTGATTGTTAATATAGTCTTACATTAATCAAATTATAGCAGTTTATATACTTTTTCAAAGGGTGAAAGATGTTTACAACTAGTGTTTTTATAATATGAAAACTAAAAAAAAGCTAAATGTTTGAAGGAAGCTAATTATAAAAAAATTGTAAATGAACAAAATTGGATAGAGGATGATTTAGAACGCCTGGTGTCTAGTGGAAAGATATTTTATGCAGATGCTTTTGAACGACAAGCAAACGTATTGATTGATGAATATGAAAATGTATCCGATACTATTTTTGTGATATTGAAGGGATAGAAAATGTTCTAAATTTAGAAAACATTGCACTGTTAGAATTGCCACTTTTACCATTCGAAAACAAAATCTATGATGAATATATTCGTGCTTTGGAAAAACAGTTTAAAATATGGACTTCATTTCTTTTGCTCGTTGCATCACTTCTTTTAAGGATGGTATCGAAATCATACCGCCCATTGTTTCTGTAGAGATCGACGCGGTTAAAGATGCTAATTTGATGACGGTTTCAAGAGGATAGTTGTGGCCTAGAAAATAGACAAAAGCACCATGAAAAATATCACCGGCTCCGGTAGAATCGACGGTTTTAGTTTTAAAGGCAGGAACATGATAGATTTTTTGATTCTCCTGATAAAGTACACCACGACCACCAATTGTAATGACGATATGTTTTTTGTTGAGCTCTGCCAGTTTTGAAAAAATCGCAGATAATTTATTCATATCTTGAATATCAATTTCCTGACCGGTATAGGTGCGACTTAAATCTTCGCTGCACACAAAGTAGTCAACAAGCGGGGCCAGTGTAGAGGTCCATGGTTTTACAGAACCGGCATCCATGACAGAAGTAGCGCTCGGATATTTTTTAAGAGCTTGTAATGCGATCTCTGTTTCCCGGCCATCAATAAGGATGAAATCGGGATCTTCTTTTGGCCATTTTGGTTCTATGTGCGATTCCCGCAAAGGATGGTTAAAAATCGTACGACTTCCATTTCCAGGGTTGGTCAGTATGCAGCTGATGCTGGTGGAAACGGATGGATCTATCAATATCGTTTCTATGGAAATGTTTAATTTATGCAGTTGGTCAAGAATTTCTTTTCCCAGAAAATCATCGCCTATACGTGCAATCAGCGAAGTATCACAATCCCATTTTGCCAACAAAGCAGCGGCATTGGTAGCCGGGGCGCCAATACACTCTGTGCGTTCTTTCATGACATATTTTCGGTTTTCAATAATGGTTTCGTTCATGGAGAATGTCAGATCATAGACAATCTGGCCAATACATAAAATTTTCATAGTTTTATTTTACCATAGATTCGATATAATAAGACGGTAAGTGGGGAATGAGAAATGATAGAAGCTGTTATATTTGATATGGATGGGCTGATGTTTAATACAGAAGCCATGTTTAAAATATTATTTCGAGAAGTGTTGGATCAAAATCATATTCCGGCACCGGAGTCGGTAGTGGAAGCGATGATTGGTTGTGATTCAAGGAGAGTACAGATTTTTGAACAGGAATATCCGGGGATCACGGAGACGATGGCATACTGTCAAAAACATAGAATGGAATACTTTTTTTCGATGTTTAAAGAACCAGGATCGGCCAATATGCCGGGATTACAGGAATTGATCGCGTATCTGGATCAGCAGAAGATACCCTATGCGATCGCGTCCAGTTCAGCTCCGGAAGATATTCGAAGAATGGTAGAACATGCAGGGTTTAAAATTTCCTACAAGGTTTTAACAAGTTCTAAAGAAGGGATTCCATCCAAACCGGCACCGGATATCTTTTTAGAAACGGCCAGAAGGCTAAATGTCGATCCGAAAAACTGTCTGGTGCTGGAGGATAGTAAAAATGGAATCATAGCCGCCGCCGGTGCTCATATGCACTCGATTTTCGTACCGGATCAGATCGTACCGGATGAAGAAATGAAACAGTATATTCAAACAACTTGTCAAAGCTTAAAGGACGTTATACCATATTTAGAAAATCAAAAAGCCATGATATAATGGCTAAGAGATAAGAGGAGACAAAATGATGAAAAAAGAACTCGTGATCGTTCTAGATTTCGGCGGACAATATAACCAGTTGGTTGCACGCCGTGTACGTGAATGTAATGTGTATTGTGAAATTTATTCGTATAAGACGGATTTAGAAAAAATCAAGGCCATGAATCCCAAAGGAATCATTTTGACTGGTGGCCCTAACAGTTGTTATGAAGCGGATTCGCCAACATATTCTAAAGAATTGTTTGAATTGGGGATTCCTGTATTGGGATTGTGCTATGGTGCGCAGCTGATGATGCATGTATTGGGCGGAAAAGTCGAAAAGGCAGATGCTCGTGAATATGGAAAGACGGAAGTCATCGTTGATAAAACGGATTCAAAGATTTTTGAAGGTGTCAGTCCGAAAACAATTTGTTGGATGTCGCATTTTGACTATATTTCTAAAGTGGCTCCGGGCTTTGAAATTACCAGCCATACGGAAAACTGTCCATGTGCATCGGCAGAAAATGTGGCAGAAAATCTATATGCGATCCAGTTCCATCCGGAAGTACTACATACGCAGGAAGGAACAAAGATGCTGTATAACTTTGTGCGTAATATCTGTGGTTGCGCCGGTGACTGGCGTATGGATTCCTTTGTCGAAGATCAAATCAAGGCTATTCGTGAAAAGGTCGGCGATGGAAAAGTTCTTTGTGCGCTGAGTGGCGGTGTGGATTCATCGGTGGCAGCGGTTTTATTATCCAAAGCCATCGGCAATCAGCTGACTTGTGTCTTTGTGGATCATGGACTGCTTAGAAAAAATGAAGGCGATGAAGTCGAAGCGGTATTTGGACCGGAAGGCCCATATGAGTTAAACTTTATTCGTGTCAATGCCCAGGAGCGTTATTATAGTAAGTTAAAAGGTGTAACGGAACCGGAAGCAAAGCGTAAAATCATCGGTGAAGAATTTATTCGTGTCTTTGAAGAAGAGGCCAAGAAAATTGGAACCGTAGATTTTCTGGTACAGGGAACGATTTATCCGGATGTTGTAGAAAGCGGATTAGGCGGCGAAAGTGCTGTCATTAAATCGCATCACAATGTCGGTGGTTTACCGGATCATGTAGATTTTAAGGAAATTATTGAGCCTTTGCGTGATCTATTTAAAGATGAAGTGCGTAAGGCTGGATTGGAATTAGGGATTCCGGAAAATCTCGTATTCCGTCAGCCTTTCCCAGGACCTGGACTGGGAATTCGTATCATTGGTGAAGTTACGGCTGATAAGGTACGTATCGTGCAGGATGCTGATGCGATCTATCGCGAAGAGATTGCCAAGGCTGGATTGGATCGAAGCATAGGGCAGTATTTTGCGGCATTGACTAATATGCGCTCTGTCGGTGTCATGGGCGATGAAAGAACATATGATTATGCCATTGCCTTACGTGCTGTGAATACAATTGATTTTATGACAGCCGAGTCGGCGGAGATACCTTATGAGGTATTAAATAAGGTGATGTCCAGAATTATCAATGAGGTGCGCGGAGTCAATCGTGTCATGTATGATTTGACGAGCAAGCCGCCGGGAACGATAGAATTTGAGTGAAATAGCAATAAAATGTAATAAGAGCATAAAAAAATTAAGCATATACTTAGTTTTTTTGTTGCAGATTTTAAAATTAAAATATCATAAGAGCCGGAATATTTGATAGTTTCCATCAAGTATTCCGGCATTTTTTGGCAAGGTTTTGATTCATTAAGCAATAACGGAAAGTTTTGAATCTGTGCTATTGATTATTTCCCAATTATAAAAGTTATACTCTAATTGTCTTGAGAAGATAAGTTGCGTAGATGGAGATACACTGTGTTTTTAGATATTCCAAGGTCTTCTGCGATTTTAGAAACAGAATCTTTAATTTGGAAAATTCCTTTATTATACAGTGTAGAAATAATAGCTTTGTTTTTATTTGAATAGGTAATAGAGGAGTCAGAATAGACCTCCTTTTTTACATATTCAAGGGTAGCCAGAATTGTTTCATCCACATTTTTGGCAAATGTTTCAGTTACTGGTTTGGATGTTACTTCTTTTTGTTTTTTTGGAATGAATGATTGGATGAATTCGTTGAAACTAATATTCATATAATAATTAATGCATAAAAGACCGATGATTCGGTCATTTTCACCACGAATAGCTATAGTTGTACTTTTTAATGGTTCACCTTTTGCATTTGTAGAGAAATATGTTTCACTTGATTCTCCACTGTTCTTTAATCGATTTAACATTTCAAGAGCTCGATCTGTAATAGGTGCACCTATTTTTCTTCCTGTATGTTCTCCATTGACTATATTGATGACAGAATGATCGAAACTTTCCAGACTGTGAAGCACAATTTCATAACCGCTGCCTAAGTAGGTTTCCAATCCTTCCAGTAAAGTGTTGTAACTGTTTAAAATTTGCCGATCAATCAATGTTAATTGAATTTCTTTTCTTTTCATGTGTTCCTCCCAAATTATTATAACTCAAACTGAAATTTATTTAAAACAATGAATAAAAGAAAATTTAATCAATAAAAAAATATAATGTAATTATTTATTTTACTCAAAAATATCAAAATAAATAAAATAAAATATATTCAAAAAATTAATAAAAATTTATTGACTAAAATAAAATAACGTATTAATGTATTGGTAGAGATAACAATAGGAAGAGAGGAAAAAATAATGAATAGTACAATTGTAACAAAGGAAGCACCTGCAGCAATTGGACCTTATTCGCAAGGTATTATAGCTGGTGATCTTGTGTTTGTCTCTGGACAGATTCCGGTGAATCCTGAAACGGGGAATGTGGAGGCTAATACTATTAAAGAACAGGCGAGACAATCCTTAGAAAATGTGAGTGCAGTTTTGAAAGAAGCTGGTTTAACTTTAAAGGATGTTGTGAAAACTACCTGTTTTATTTCCAGTATGGAAGATTTCGCAGAATTTAACGAAGTATACAGTGAATACTTTACAGACGTAACTCCGGCAAGGTCGTGTATAGCGGCAAAAGAGTTACCAAAAAAGGTTCTTTGTGAAGTAGAAGTTATTGCTCGTAAATAATGAGGAGGAAAGAGCATATGAAGATTTTATTGATGTGCGGAGCAGGAGCGTCGAGTGGTTTTATGGCGCAAGCAATGCGAAAAGCCGCCAAAGAACGAGGAATGGATATTGAAGTTATTGCTAGAAGTGAAGCAGAAATGACTAGCAATCTCAAAGATACAGATTTAGTAATGTTTGGTCCACATTTGTCATTTAAAAAAGAAGCCTTGGAGCATGATTTATCGCAATATAATGTACCATTTACATTTATTGATAAAGATGCTTATGGATCTATCGATGGCGATGCAGCATTAACGCAAGCTTTAGAGATATTAAAGAATCAGAAGCCTAAACAAGAAGTAAAAACAGAAACGAAAATTGAAAAAAATGATACAAAATCAAAAGAGGCACAAAAAGGATTTATGGGTTGGATCACAAATTCACTGTCTCCCAAGCTGGATAAATTGACACAAAATGTTTATATTTCAGCTATTCAGCAATCTATCATGAATATTTTGCCAATGATTATGATTGGGTCTGTGTCCTCAATTGTTGGTGTATTTAGGAACTTTGAGGCATTGAGTTGGATTCCAGATATTTCTCAACTTAACACATTTTCATTTGGGTTGATTGCGATTTTCTTGAGTATTTTGGTTCCAATGAAAGTGTTAGAGAAAAAAGGAAATGAAAAATTGAAAGTGGCAGCAATGTTAACCAGTTTGGCATTATTCTTTATTATTACGATTCCAAACATTGCCGATGGAAATATGTCTTTTGTAACAGATAAGATTGGTACTGGTGGTATGCTGACATCTGTTGTTACAGCTGTATTCACAGCTTGGATCTTTAATATAGCATCTAATCATTCATTGTTTAAAAAAGATACAGTAATGCCGGATATGGTAGTAGCTTGGATGGATGCGTTAGTCCCTGTTACTATTACATTAGTTATTGGATTAGTAATTATGAATGCCGGTTTTGATTTACCATTGTTTATTCGTGGCTTGTTTGAACCTATTTCCGCTTTTGGACAAACATGGCTGGGTTTAATAGCTATTACATTCTTTACATGTTTTTTGTACTCGTTCGGATTTACATGGATTTTGTTCCCGATAGCATGGGCTATTTGGATGGAAGGTATGGATGCGAATATGGCAGCTGTAGCAGCTGGTCAGGTTGCTACAAATATCAACTTAATGGAAACCGTAATGGGCCTTACATACATTGGAGGACAAGGCTGTACACTGGCTTTAGTAATTATGTGTATGCGCTCAAAAGTAAAACGGTTAAAAGCCATTGGGAATGTATGTATTTTTCCGGCGGTTTTCAATATTAATGAACCAATTGTCTTTGGTGCTCCAGTTGTCTGGAATCCAATTTTGATGATTCCATTATGTTTGAATTCAATTGTAATACCAACTATTATGTATGTAGTAATGCACATTGGTTTAGTCCCGGTTCCGAGTGCTCCAATGCAAATGTGGTATTTGCCAACGATTATTCAAGGATATTTAACAACAGGAAGTTTGTCAGGAGTGATTCTGGTTATTGTATTATTTATTGTTTCCTGGTTTATTTGGTTGCCGTTCTTTAAGGTGTATGAAAAGAAGCAATATCTTGAAGAGAATAGTATGGAATAAAAAATATAAGTAGGAGAGGGGAAACAGAATGAATTTAGAACATGCACAAACAGCTATGAAAATAATCTTGCATGCTGGAGATGCAAGAGAAAAAACAATGGAAGCTTTAAAGGCTCTGGAGGTATTTAATATTGAGGAAGCGAAAAAATTACTGGAGCAAGCTAACGATGATATGATTAAAGCCCATCAAGTTCAAACGGATGCTTTACAAGCAGAATCGCGTGGAGAAGATTTAGAATATTCGATTTTATTTTCTCATGCACAGGATACTTGTATGTGTGCGAGCAGTGAACTAAATGTAGCTTTGCACTTAGTAGAATTATTTGATGTTGTTGATGAAAGATTTAAGAAACTTGAGAACAAATAATGAATTTGGCAGGAGTTTTCCTGCCAAATTTCAAAAGAATGGAGAAAAAAGATGTCTTATTTTGAAGATAAAAATGTAAATTTAGAAGTATTAAAAAAGAAAGCGTTTAATTTAAGATGGGCAGAAGTTGAAGATGGAATAATTCCTTTAACAGCAGCCGATTCTGATTTTCCTTGTTCTGATAAAATTAAGAAAGCAATCATTGATTATGCATCAGATGGGTATTTCTCTTATACTCCGAAAACAGGATTTGAAGAGTTTAAAATTTCACTATCTCGTTATGTGAAAGATTTAAAAGGTGAGGATATCCCATCTAAAAATGTCTTACCTGTTGATAGCGCCGCCAGAGCAATGTATATTATTGCAAAAGCTTGTTTAAAACCGGGAGATGAGATGATCGTTTTTGATCCTTGCGATTTTCTTTTTAGAGAATCGTGTTTAGGCGCTGGTGCAACACCGGTATATTATCCAGCAGAAATTGATGAAAGAAATAAAAAAATGGATCTTTCTAAATTAGAAGATTATATAACAGATCGAACAAAGATGATTGGATTATGTAATCCACATAATCCGTATGGTGTGGTATATACAAAAGAAGAACTAGATTTCATCATGTCTTTATGTGAAAAACATGATTTATACATTATGAACGATGAAATTTGGTCAGATATTGTATATCCAGATTCGAAATTTAATAGTATTTATTGTTTGGGAAATGAAAGATGTAAAAGGGTTTTATCTGTATTTGGGTATTCTAAGAGCTTCGGATTAGCAGGATTAAGAATAGGATGTGTGTATTCTACCGATGATGAGACGTTTAAAAAATTGATTGAGGCTAGCGATGTCATGTCCACAGCAGGGGGAGCTACATCTATTTCTCAGATTGCAGCAATTGCAGCTATGGATGATGCCAGAGACTGGTTAAATGATTTTTTAGTCCACTTAACTAAAAATAGGGATTTTGCGGTTGATTATATAAATGAGAATATTCCGGAGTTGCATGCTTACAAGCCTCAAGCTACATATTTATTATACGTGGATATCAAAGATTTAAATTGTAAGGCTGATGAATTTGTTGATTTTCTACGAAAAGAAGTAAAATTATCAGTTGTTCCAGGAGGACATAATTATTTTGGCGATCAGTCTGAAGGTCATATTCGTATTTGTATAGCAACAAGTACTGAAATTTTGTGTGAAGGGCTCAACAGATTAAAATTAGGTGTTGAAAAATTTGTGACAAAGAAAGGTTAGATTTATAATGAATAATAAATTTCCAGACAATTTTTTATGGGGTGGTGCAACATCCGCTTATCAGTGTGAAGGCGCTTGGGATGAGGATGGAAAAGGTTTTGCCATCACAGATTTATTGACGGCAGGGACACGTAGAAATCCAAGGCGATTGACTTTTGATGTAGAATCAGATGTTTATTATCCGGCAAAAATTGGTATAGATCATTATCATCGATATAAAGAAGATATTAAATTATTTGCAGAAATGGGCTTTAAAGTATATAGGATGTCCATTTCATGGGCAAGGATTTTTCCGAATGGGGATGATATAGAGCCAAATCAAAAAGGCTTAGAATTTTATAGATCTATTTTTAAAGAATGTCAGAAATATGACATTGAACCATTGGTCTCTATTATGCATCATGATACACCCATGGCTCTTGCGAAAAAACAGGATGGATGGCTAAGTAAAAATACAATCTCTGCATATGTTAATTATGCTAAAACTTTATTTAATGAGTATAAGGGATTAGTGCATTATTGGATTACCTTTAATGAAATTAATATGACCATGAACTATTTTGGAGATGTCTATGGAGCAGGGATTTTATCAAATGGAACGAGGTTTATTGATATAAATAATGTCAGTGAAGATGCCATGTTAAAAGAGAAGCAAAACAAACGTTTTGCTGCATTACACAATCAATTTTTAGCTAGTGCTCTAGCTGTAAAAATTGGACATGAAATAGACTCAAAAAACAAAATAGGATGTATGATTGCTTCAGATGCCCATTATCCTTACTCTTGTAATCCTGTAAATATCTTAGCTTCACAAAATTCGATGAGAAAATTATGGTATTGTGGTGATGTCCAAGTACGTGGAGAATATTCTTATTTTACCAAACGGTTTCTGAATGAAAGAGGCGTTACATTGGAGGTTACGGAAGAAGATAAAAAAATATTAAGAGAAGGAAAAGTTGATTTCTACTCTTTAAGTTATTATACTTCAGGAACAGATTGCTTGGATCAGAAGGTAGATACAGATTCTGGAAATTTCAACTTAGGAGCAGCTAATCCTTATTTGAAAAAATCTGATTGGGGTTGGGCATTTGATCCCGATGGATTACGCTGGGTTTTAAATGAAATCTATGGTCGTTATAATATTCCAATTTTCATTGCAGAGAATGGATTGGGAGCAGTTGATGAAATCAGTGAAGATGGAAAGATTCATGATGATTATAGAATCCATTATTTAAAAGAACATACTAAGGCCATGAAGCAAGCTATTGATGACGGTGTGGATTTATTTGGATATACATGGTGGGGACCGATTGATTTAGTAAGCGCTTCAACTGGAGAGATGAAAAAACGCTATGGATTTATCTATGTAGATTTAGATGATGAAGGACGCGGAACACTAGAAAGAAAAAAGAAAGATTCATTCTATTTTTACAAGAAGTTGATTGAAACTAATGGTTCCTGCGTATTTGAGGAAGTTTAGTACACTTTAAGAAAATCGAGAGCAATCATTTAGAAGGTTCGTTTCGAAATGGGGGGGCGATCTTATTAATGCACCGACCTCCCTTGAATCGGATTCATAAGAGGGATGGGTACCGGTAATTGTAAAAGAGATAGGTTTCATAAAAATAACCTCCTTTGATCCATCCTAAAAAATGATTGCTGATAAAAATAGAAACTATCGTTTTAAAATGATTTTCATCTATCGGTATGATAAGAATATCCTTTCCAAAGCGATCAATCGGAATGCTGACCATATTATTCTCTGCTTTGATGGTTACGTTGGTTTCTGCTCCACTAAACATGCCAAATAGACTTTTTGTATATTTTGCTAATTTAAATTTTTTGAATTGGTCTTTACCTTTTCTGAGGACAGGTATAGTTTCAATTTTTAACATCTTGTCAGCACGATTGTATGATTTGACGAGTAAACCGCCGGGGACGATAGAATTTGAGTAAAATAACAATAAATCGTAGTAAGAGCATAAAAAATTAAGCATATACTTAGTTTTTTATGCTTTTTTATTGTTATATATGATATGATTATTTCAACACATAAAGGAGTTTTTCATGTCAGATTTTAAAATAATGAATGATCCTCTATATGATGATTCTTATCCAATGAAATTATTAGAACAAGCATTTGAAATGCAAGTTGAACAAGCGGAAAAAGCAACAAATAAACTGGTATCTGATATTTTAAAAAGTCAAGAATTTGATCCTCGCAAACTATCTGAAGGTAAAGAAAAGATGAGATTAGTAGTAGATGGATCAGATGATTTTATAAAGGATTATCAAGATGGTGTTATAAAGCTTGCTAAGGAAAAAGGTCATGTTGTTGCGCAGATAAAAAACAATGGAAAGTATGGCCCAAAATTACCAATTAAGGAAGAAACATATGTAGATGGGCCTAATTCTTTAGAAATAATGAATGCATGTCAATTAAAGAATATTGCGGATTCTCTGCAAGAGTTATCTAACCAAATGTTAGCTATAGATGAAAATATTAAAGAAGTGTTGAGAGGTCAACAAAATGATAGGCTTGGCTTGTATTATAGCGGTGTATCTCTTTATTTAGAGGCTAATCGAGTATCGGATCCCGCTTTTAAAATTGGCTTGATTTCCCAATCTCTTAAAGCTTTAAGTGATGCGAATTATCAACTTGTATTAACTATGCAATCTGACATTAGTTATCTTAAGCGAAAAGAATATGAAAGTGATAAAAGACATAAATTCAATTTAATGAATGAAAAAGTCAATTTAATGAATGAAAAAGTCAATAATATCAACAAAGCATTTTCAGCGATTCATCAAGCTACGTTAATGAAGGCAGCAATCTATTGTCAATGTGGAGAGATCAATGCGATGACTAGTGTTTTTAATGAATATGCTTTATTTATTCAAAATACAGTTGTACCAAATGCAAAATTGTTAACACAATGCGATATGAATGATACAGGGAAGCTAGACGGAACCTGGTCTAGTCGATCGCTTTTATTAAATAAAGTCATTCGAATTGTTAATCAATTGAATGGATCTGACGAAGAATTACCTATAGGCATAGGAGGCAAAGAAAGTGAAAGCATGTAAAGGTTGTGTAAACAGAGAATGTAAGTCATTTAAACATAAAACACATTATAAAGATGAATATGAATATTGTCCTATTTGCGGAGAGAAACTTGAATATGTTTGTGCAGATTGTTGGAAAGTAATGGACCATAGCACAGAAAAATATTGTGTAAGTTGTGCTGCAAAGCGAGAACAAAAAAAGGAGAATATTAAAGAAAACATAAAAGATTGGGGTACATTAGCTGTTAGTGCTGCGAGCGCTGTTGGCGGTTTAGCGGTGAAAAACAAAGATAAGATTGCTGCAGCGGGCAAAGCAGCTATGAAAATTATTAAAAAGTAAAAGCAGAGGAGAATAGTCATGAATAATGTTTGTTACAACAATCTTTTTAAACTGTTGATTGATAAAGGACTCAAAAAGAGTGAATTTGCCAACATATGTAATATTAGTGCTCCAACTTTATCCAAATTGTCAAAAAATGAATATGTATCAATGGATGTTTTAGTACGGATTTGTAGAGGGTTAGATTGCACATTGGATGACATTGTAGAAATTATTAAGAAAGATAATTAGGAATTAGGTATGTCGGTTGTATTAGATAACAGCAAGATTGACTCTGTTGGAGAATACATAAAAGAGAATACACATGAGGGAGTGCAAATTACAATTTTATCACCTATTTTTACCATCTTTGCTTTTGAAGAACTGCGAAAAGTTCCGGAGAAAATCGACAAATTTCGTTTCTTATTCAATGAATCTAATTTTATAAAAAATTAGTAGAAAGTGTCAAAACAGTAAAAGAAGTTGAGCTTCAGATGTAAGAAAGAGGAAGAAATGTATCAGAGTTTAATTTAGAAATTGTTGAAAAAATAATTTAGATCAAAATCAAATTAAATCGAATCACAAAATCGAATCACATTGACCCGATTGATCTGATTTGACACAATTTTTGTGTAAAACCTATGTGAAGGAGGTCGCCATTATGCTTTTTCGTGAAAGCGAAGCGAAAGAACTAAAATAAATCGTTACAGGCAAAATAAAAAGAGAAATCACCACTTTTGCTAACTGGGATGGTGGCAAGCTGTATATTGGCGCTAAAGATGATGGAACAGTGATTGGCGTAGACAATCCGGACAGTGTTTCTTTACAGATCAGCAATATAGTCCGAGATATAATCAAGTCAGATTTAACGATATTCGTGCAATATGAAATTGTTAAAGAAAATTTTCTAAAACAAAAAGGGAATGTGCGAAATACTCATTACACTGTAGTGCAAAAATAACGGGTATTAAATATATCACTTTATAAATATCGAAATTTCTTCCTAAGAAATCTAATCCTTTTATTTCACTTGATTAACATCAATGTTAATCTTTTTCATATTTCAGGAAAAGGAATTTAATCCAATTTATGATAATGCGCCAGGAATTTAAACTACAGGCATTTTAAAAAATTTGATTAATTCTGGCGATAAAATAAATGAAAATCGCTAAGTTCAACTAAAAAGTTGATGCAGAGAATTAAAAATGATGTTTTTAATTTTGATAGAGCGTAAGCACATTAATTGGCAACTCAAAAGAACATATGTCTTTTGTCACAAAGGAAACAGATCCTTTCATAGCCAAC
>ENA-ORUM01001258-ORUM01001258.1-human-gut-metagenome-genome-assembly--contig:-NODE-1258-length-21822-cov-2.676299_pt1 | contig 21822 bp, 19 predicted proteins | sample MGYA00242083_ERZ509217 | MGnify/ENA primary metagenome ERZ509217 (study PRJEB26280, sample SAMEA2338831) | human gut metagenome | biome: human gut; feature: human-associated habitat; material: faeces...
TGTGACAAAACCTTTCCGTTTTGAAGCAAAAACCCGTATGAGCAATGCTCTTTCCGGAATTGAAAAATTAAAAGAAAATGTAGATACACTCATTATTATTCCAAACGATAAACTTTTGGAAATCGTTGACCGCCGTACTACCATGCCGGAAGCTCTGAAGAAAGCAGACGAAGTCCTGCAGCAGGCTGTACAGGGCATTACAGACCTGATTAACCTGCCTGCACTGATTAATCTGGACTTTGCAGACGTACAGACTGTTATGATTGACAAAGGTGTGGCTCATATTGGTATCGGTGAAGGCAAGGGCGATGACAAAGCCATGGAAGCTGTTCAGCAGGCGGTATCCAGTCCTCTTCTGGAGACAACCATCCAGGGCGCATCACACGTTATCATTAACGTATCCGGAGATATTTCTCTTATGGATGCCAACGATGCAGCAACTTATGTACAGGATTTGACAGGCGAAGATACCAACATTATTTTCGGTGCCCTGTACGATGATAAAGAAGCAGATTATGTAAGAATTACGGTTATTGCAACAGGCCTGGATGATGAGACAGCCAGAAAAGCAAGTGTGGAAAGAAATAAGAAAGCAGCGAAGACAACAACAGCAAGACCAGTAAGACAGCAGGCTGCACCGCAGCAGCAGGAGCCGGTACAGCAGCAGACAACAGGCTACCAGATGCCAACCTTCCAGCAGCCGACTTTCCAGCAGGCGCCAACTACTTTTACCAGCAGTGTGCCGAAAAAAGACATTCAGATTCCTGACTTTTTGAAAAACAGAAGATAAGAGAGAATAAAAGAAGACCGCAGATTTTTAGGAAAGATTCCTTGAAATCTGCGGTCTTTTGTGTTGTGGCAAATGATAAAAGGACAGATACAGGAGGGGTTAAAAATCGGTCTGCAGGTATTCCCTCACCTGCTTCATAGGCATTTCCTGTCCTGTCCAGATACGGAAAGCTTCGGCCCCCTGATACAGGAGCATACCGTATCCGTTAAAGGTTTTGCAGCCGGCCTTTTTTGCCAGGGATAACAGGCGGGTTTCCCAGGGATTGTAAATGATATCTGCTACGGACAGGGCGGCAGGAAAGGCAAAATCTTCAGGCAGAATACAGGTATCCGGGCGGGGAGCCATACCCACAGAAGTAGCGTTTACCAGAAGTGTGCTTTCCCGGACTGCATGTTCCAGTGTCTGCAAATCTCGGATATCGTGAATCTGGAACTTACAGCCTGTTTCCACAGAAAGGTTTTCTGCAAGGGCTTCCATTCTGGACAGGTGGGAGCTGGTGCTTCTGAGAAAAATATGCATGTGTGCCACGCCGTCCAGGGCCGCCTGGGCACAGATTGCCGTGGCAGCGCCTCCGGCTCCCAGAAGAGTCATGGTTTTCCCTTTCATCTCAAGACCCTGTTCTGCCACAGAGCGCATAAATCCAATGCCGTCTGTGTTGTGTCCGATAAGCCGCCCGTCTCTGTTTTCTACGGTGTTTACCGCCCCGATGAGCCGGGCTGCGCAGGACAGCTCATCCAGATGTTCCAGAACTTTATTTTTATCGGGCATGGTTAAGTTAAAACCTTTCACATTCAATGCGCGAAGCCCCTGTACGGCATCCTTTAATCCCTGCTCTTTCACGTCAAAGCACAGGTATACATAGTCCAGGCCAAGAGACTGAAAGCTGTAATTGTGCATAAGCGGGGAAATGCTGTGGGCAACCGGGCTGCCCAGAAGTCCGGTAAGTCCGGTTTCTCCGGTAATGTGTATCATAAGAATATTCCTCCTCCTGTATCTTCCATTGCTTTATGAAAAGTTTAAAGTGAAACTGCGTGGCTGTCAAGTGGAAAAGAGCAGGAAACAGTGTGGGCAATGTTGGAGACAATAAGCGACAATTTAGGAGAAATTCCGCTGCTGTTTACCTTCCCCATCCCAGGGGAGGGCGGCTGCCGGGAATTATGTAGGAAGATTATGTAAAGCTGGCTGTAATCCCTCAAAACAGAAAAGACGGTGGTAACCATGTCCATGGGAGAAGTGGGTATGACCAGTCACTTTCCGGGAAAAATTGACATAAAACAGGTAACATAAGGTAAAAAAAGCGGCATTGCACTGTCGAAAAGATTTTACAGCCAGGCAAGCCGTTTTGACAAAATCAGCACCCCCAAACCTCTATAATGGACAGTACTTATTCCAGATAAGTAGAAGAGTCCCTGCAGAGGCTAGGGGGTGTTTTGTGTACTGCGAATTTTACATAGATGTGTTTTTCGCGGTGAATCTGCTGATGGATTTCTGGGTGCTGTGTCTGACCAATGTGCTGCTAAAGGGCACTGCCAGCCCTTTGCGTGCTTTTTGGGGCGCTGTTTTTGGGGCACTTGGAATGTGCGGCTTTCTGGTATTCTCAAGAGAAATCCACACAGCAGGACTTGTGATTTTTTACAGTATCAGCGTATTGGTTATGGTGCGTACAGGCTGCGGTTTCAAAACCCTGAAGAAGCTGCTGGCCGCAAGTGCCGCTTTTTTTGGAGCCTCCTTTCTTCTGGGCGGAATCCTGCTGTTTGCAGAGCCTTTTTTGAAAGAGAAAGAACTTCCGTTTTTGTTTATCACAACTGCCGCTTACCTGATTTTATACACAGGCATAAGACTCTGTAAATACTTAAAAGGAAAAAGCAGTCTTTCGTGCGACGTGAAACTTGTGCTGAAAGACAGGGAAAGAAAAGTAAAAGGACTGTATGATACGGGAAACTGTCTGCTGGATACGCAGACAGGAAAACCAGTGTGCGTGATGGAATACAGCAGTTTTGAGGGACTGCTGGACAGAGAACAGAGAGAAGCACTGGAACACTTTTGTGCCATGAACCTGGAAGAAGGAAAAGAACAGATGGGCAAAGGGCTGGAAGAACTACAGCCCAGGTTTGTGCTTTATACCAGCGTGGGCTGCCAAAGAGGGCTGCTTCCTGTTGTGACGGCAGAAAGCATGACCGTATATACAGAGGACGGGGAAAAAGAGATAAGGGGAGCGCCCATAGGGCTTTCTCGGACGTCCCTGTCCTTAGACAGGCGTTTTCAAATGATTATAAATCCCGGTATTTTAAAGAGTTGAGAGGAGTATGAAAAATGGATGTTTGTGCAAAAAGAGGGTTTTCGTTTACTGGTTTTACCGGAATCTTACTGCCCAGGGGGAATGAGATTCACTATATTGGCGGTGCAGAAGTGCTTCCTGCTCCCTTGCCTGCAGAAGAGGAGGCCGTGCAGCTTGAAAAATTGCAAGGGGAGAAAAGCGAGGCTGCCAAAGCCTGTCTTATTGAACATAATTTAAGACTGGTGGTCTATATTGCCAAGAAATTTGACAACACCGGGGTGGGGGTAGAGGATTTGATTTCCATAGGTACCATTGGACTTATTAAAGCTATTAATACCTTTAATCCTGTGAAAAAAATCAAGCTGGCCACTTACGCTTCCCGGTGCATTGAGAACGAAATTCTCATGTACTTGCGGCGAAACAGCAAAACGAAGCTGGAAGTTTCCATTGATGAACCTTTAAATGTGGACTGGGACGGCAACGAACTGCTGCTGTCGGACATTTTGGGAACCGATGAGGATGTGATTTACCGGGATATTGAAAGCGAAGTGGAGAGGAAACTGCTGGGAAAAGCCATTGGAAAGCTGACGAAGCGAGAGCAGACCATTGTGCGGCTGCGCTTTGGCATTAATATGCCGGAGGGAAGAGAGAAGACCCAGAAAGAGGTAGCAGACCTGCTGGGTATCTCCCAGTCTTACATATCCAGACTGGAAAAGCGGATTATGAAAAGACTGAAAAAGGAAATTGTGCGGTACGAATAGAGAAGATAAAGGGAAAAGGCTGTTTCTGTGAGACGGCCTTTTTTTCGTGAAACGATATTGACAGAGAAAAAATTTGGTGATATATTGATGATATCAAAATGATATCAAATTAAATCGAGCTGACGAAGCGAGGAGGATGACCTATGAGTGAAGAAAACAAAGGGAAAAACGAGATTCAGAAAGAAAAGGTGTTGCAGGCGAAATCAGGTTTTGGTATGCTGATACTTGGATGCATACTGGCGGCAGCCGGAATAGGAGGGTTTGTCTGGGGAGCGCTGCTCTGTGACAGAAATGGGGCAGAGGTACTGGGAATTGCTGCTATAATAGCAGGAACTTTGGCATTTTTGGCAGGTATCCTAATCCTGTGCGGACTGAAGGTTATCAATCCCAAAGAGGCCCTGGTGCTGGCTTTGTTTGGTAATTATTACGGAACCTTGATGAAAGAGGGCTTTTTCTGGGTGAATCCTTTTGTTACAGCGATTAATCCCACGGTAAAGGCAGCAGCCAATGGCAAAAGCGTCAACCGTAAGGTATCATTAAAAACCATGACACTGAACAATGAAAAGCAGAAAGTAAATGATGAGACCGGAAATCCGGTGGAAATCGGGGCTGTGGCTATCTGGAAAGTGGTGAATCCCACAAAAGCAGTGATAAACGTAGAAAATTATAAAAGCTATCTTTCCATTCAGTGCGATTCCATCATCCGAAACACAGCCAGAAAATATCCATATGATGCCGCAGAGGGAAAGGATGAAAAATCTTTAAGAGGAAGCAGCCAGGAAATTGCGGATATCATGTGCAGAGAACTGCAGGAGAAAGTGGAAAATGCAGGCATTAAGATTCTGGAAGTCAGAATTACCCATTTGGCGTATGCGCCGGAGATTGCCTCTGCCATGCTCCAGAGACAGCAGGCGGCAGCCATTATTGACGCCCGTCAGAAGATTGTAGAAGGCGCTGTGGGAATGGTAGAAATGGCTTTGGAAAAATTAAGTGAAAATGAGATTGTAGAACTGGATGAGGAGAGAAAAGCGGCTATGGTCAGCAATTTGCTGGTGGTACTGTGCGGCAATAAAGATGCACAGCCCATTGTCAACAGCGGCAGTATCTATTAAAAAATAAAAGGCGGTGAGACACATTCTGGAAAACGAAAAGAAACCAAAGGGAAAAGAAAAAGCAAAGAAACAGGTACCTTTAAGACTGTCAGCGACCCTGTGGAATGAAATTGCCCAGTGGGCGGAGGACGATTTTCGTTCTATGAACGGCCAGATAGAATATCTGCTGACAGAATGTGTGAAATATAGAAAAAAACACCAGAGAAAAGAGGACGAATAAAAAAGAGCCATATGGGAAACGTATGCAGAGAAATCAGCAAGTGTTTTCCATATGGCTCTTTTTATGCACTGCGTACAGACGGCTGATCCTTAGCGCATGGCTGCAACAATTTCTTTTTTGATATGCAGCACAATCTGGGACAGTTCTTCAATACGCCGGTCAGACATTCGCGCCACCGGGGCGGAAATGGAAAAGGCATATTTGGGCCTTCCCTTAAAGTCAGGAATGCTGACTGCGATGCAGCGCACACCAAGTTCATTTTCTTCGTCATCTAAGGCATATCCTTTTTGCTGAACCTCTTTTATTTTCTCGAAAAATTGGGTATAATGAATCATAGTATGAGGTGTCAGTTTCTGGATTTGGCTGTTGTCCCAGATTTCTTTGATTTGGGTTTCCGGCATGTCCGCGGCCATGGCTTTTCCCACACCGGAACAGTAAAGGGGAATCCGGCTGCCCACCTTGGAAACCATGCGGATGGAATTCTGGTAGGATTCCTCTTTGTAAATATACACGGCATCCAGACCGTCCAGTTGTACGAAGTGAACCGTCTCTCCGGTTTCCTCAGACAGCTTCTTTAAGAAGGGGCGTACGGTCTCCAGAATGTCCATATGGCTCATCAGCTTGTTAGACAGAGTCAGAAGCTTAAAGGACAGGGCATATTTTCCGGTTTCTGCGTCTTGTTTTACATAGCCCATGTAAATCAGGGAACTGAGCAGACGGTGTACCGTGCTTTTATTTAACTCAAGATGGCGGCACAAATCTGCCAGAGCTGCAGGCCCGGTTTCAGCCAGGGTTTCCAGCACCAAAAACAGACGGTCAGCCACCTGAATAGGGTTTTTATTTTCCATGATAATTCTCCCGGTTTTCTATATTGACATTGACGCTATTGTAACACTTTCAAAAGATTGTGGCAACAGGAGATTTTTTTCGATTTTCTGCTTGACATTTTTTTACACCGTAGTATAATGCAAATTAAAGAAATACCACATGACGAAACGACATTTCACAATATGAAACACTGAGCAATTATGAAGGAGGAACAAGCAATGAGCACAGTTGCAGAAAAAATCGCAGAATTAGGTGTAGTACCGGTAGTTGTATTGGAAGATGCAAAAGATGCAGCACCTCTGGCAAAAGCATTAGTAGAGGGCGGACTTCCATGTGCTGAGGTTACATTCCGTACTGCAGCAGCAGAAGAATCCATTAAACTTATGACAGCAGAATACCCGGACATGTTTGTAGGAGCAGGTACAGTTCTGACTATTGACCAGGTAGACCGTGCAGTGGCAGCAGGCGCAAAATTTATTGTAAGCCCTGGATTTGACCCTGAAATCGTAGACTACTGTCTGGAGAAAGAAATTCCGGTATTCCCGGGCTGCATTACTCCATCCGAAGTAGCACAGGCGGTTAAGAGAGGCTTAAAAGTCGTAAAATTCTTCCCGGCAGAACAGTTCGGCGGCGTTGCTACCATCAAAGCGATGGCAGCTCCTTATGTAGGTCTGAAATTCATGCCTACAGGCGGTGTAAACGCAAAGAACCTGGAAAGCTACTTAGGCTGTGACAAAATCATTGCCTGCGGCGGAAGCTGGATGGTAAAAGGCGATTTAGTAAAAGCAGGAAAATTTGATGAAATCAAAGACCTGACAGCAGAAGCAGTAAAATTAGTTGCTGAAATCAGAAATAAATAAGAACAAGGGAAAAAGATTAAAGGAGATTAATACAAATGGCAAAGAAAGTAATTACTTTTGGTGAAATTATGTTGAGACTGGCTCCGGAAGGATACTACCGTTTCGTACAGGCAGAAAACTTCGGCGCAACATACGGCGGAGGAGAAGCAAACGTTGCTGTTTCTTTAGCAAACTACGGATTTGACGCAAAATTCGTTACAAAACTTCCAAAACACGAAATCGGACAGGCTGCTGTAAATTCTTTAAGAAAATACGGCGTTGACACAACAGATATCGTGCGCGGCGGCGACAGAGTAGGTATCTACTTCCTGGAAAAGGGCGCTTCCCAGAGACCTTCCAAAGTTATCTACGACAGAGCAGGTTCTTCTATTGCAACAGCTACAACAGCTGACTTTGACTGGAAGAAAATCTTCGATGGTGCTGACTGGTTCCACTTTACAGGAATTACACCGGCCTTAAATGACGAAGTAGCCAACATCTGTCTGGAAGCTTGTAAAGCTGCAAAAGAAGCAGGACTTACTATTTCCTGTGACTTAAACTACAGAAACAAACTGTGGTCCAAAGAAAAAGCAGGACAGGTTATGGGTGAAATCTGTAAATATGTAGACGTATGTATCGCAAACGAAGAAGACGCAGCTGACGTATTCGGTATCAAAGCAGCAAATACAGACGTTACAACAGGTACTGTAAACCACGAAGGTTACAAAGATGTTGCAAAACAGTTAGCAGACCGTTTCGGATTCCAGAAAGTGGCTATTACACTGCGCGAATCTTTATCTGCAAATGACAACAACTGGTCTGCAATGTTATATGATGGAAATGACTACTACTTCAGCAAAAAATACAAAATGCACATTGTTGACCGTGTAGGCGGCGGAGATTCTTTCGGCGGCGGACTTATCTGTGCATGCTTAAACGGATACGATGCACAGGCTACAATCGAATTTGCAGTAGCAGCATCTTGTCTGAAACATTCTATTGAAGGTGACTTCAACATGGTTTCCATGGACGAAGTTGCAAAACTGGCAGGCGGAGACGGTTCCGGACGTGTTCAGAGATAATTAACTGCATATTTAAAATGAAAAACCCTTATTGCCATTAGGGAACATATTTCATAGAAATGAGGGGCGCCGCATTAAGTTCATAAAATATCTGGCTTAAAGCGGCGCTCTTCGTCTGTAAAAAAGTTAGTTCAGGAGGTAAGCAGAACATGAAAAAGGATTTTGACTTGTTGTCACTGGGGGAAATTTTGCTGCGTCTTTCTCCGCCGAACAATGAGAGAATTGTAAGAGGAGAAACTTTTCAGAAACAGGTGGGAGGAGCGGAATTAAACGTGGTTTCCGGTGTCTCTCTTCTGGGACTGCGCACCGGCATTATTTCCAAGCTGCCGGACAATGCGTTGGGCACATATGCCAAAAACCGTGTGCGTTTCTGTGGTGTCAGTGATGATTATCTGGTTTATGACGAAGACCCAGACGCAAGACTTGGGATTTATTATTATGAAAATGGGGCGTATCCCAGAAAACCCAGTGTCGTATATGACAGGCGTCATGCTTCATTCTGCAAAATTACAGTGGAAGATTTGCCGGAGGATATGTTTGCTTCCACCCGCTGTTTCCACACCAGCGGCATTACGCTGGCTCTTTCCGAAAATACCAGGGAAAATGCAGTGGAGATGATTAAAAAGTTTAAAGAAAACGGCGCAATCATTTCTTTTGACGTCAACTTCAGAGGCAATCTATGGACAGGAGAAGAAGCCAAGGAGTGCATTGAGAAGATTCTGCCTTATGTGGATATTTTCTTCTGCTCAGAGGAGACAGCAAAACTGACCTTTTTAAAGGAAGGTGATTTGCATTCTGTTATGAAGAGTTTTACCCAGGAATACCCCATTTCCATTGTAGCTTCTACCCAGAGAGTGGTGCACAGCCCTAAGGTACATACCTTTGGCTCTGTGATTTATAATGCAAAAGAGGACAAGTTTTACGAAGAGGAACCGTACCACAACATTGAAGTGGTAGACCGTATCGGCAGCGGAGACGCTTATATTTCCGGCGCGCTGTACGGACTTCTGGCTCATGATTTTGACTGCCAGAGAGCGCTGGAATACGGAAATGCTACCAGTGCAGTGAAAAATACCATTCCGGGAGATTTGCCTTCCTGTGGATTAAATGAAATTGACCGTATTATTAAGAATCACAAAAATACAGGGATTCAGTCGGAAATGGACCGCTGATTTCTTTTTTGTGTGTTGGAAAGCCCTCTGTATTCATAGGATACATTAAGACCGTGAATACAGGGGGATTTTTTATGCGTGTCTGTGAATTAAAGCAAAAAGAAGTGATTAACATCTGTACCTGCAAGAGTCTGGGATGTCCGCTGGATGTGGAATTTGACTGCCGCACGGGACAGATACAAATGCTTATTGTGCCGGTGCAGGGGAAGATGTGCGGCCTCTTTGGCTCCGTCAGTGAATATGTGATTCCCTTTTCCTGTATCCGCCAGATAGGGGAGGACATTATTCTGGTGGAAATACAGGAGGAAAAGTTTTTGAGAAAAGAGTAAGAACAACTTGTGAATACGTGCGTACAAGTTGTACAATAGGAAAAAAGGAGGAAACTATGACACAGGAAAACGGCAAGACAAAATACTATGTCCTTATGGAAGAATTGAAGTCCTCCATTTTAAGCGGAAAGGTCAAAGCGGGAGAGAAGCTGCCTTCGGAAAATGAACTGTCCCAAAAGTATCATATCAGCAGACATACGGTGCGTAAGGCTTTGTCCATTCTCATACAGGAAGGGTATATTGTGGCGGAACACGGCAGAGGAACTTTTTGTTCGGAACGTATGTGTCATCTGCGGAAATCCGGCAATATTGCGGTGATTACCACCTATATTTCAGATTACATTTTTCCCAGACTGATTCAGGGTATGGATAAGGTCATGACGGAAAATGGGTACAGCATTATTCTGAAAAATACGGCCAACAGCAGGACAAGGGAAGCCAGAGTGCTGGAAGAAATTCTCTCTAAGGACATTGACGGACTGATTATTGAACCCAGCAAAAGCCAGATATTGTGCCGACATATGAATCTGTACGGGCTTTTGGAAGAGTATCATATTCCCTATGTGTTTATTCAGGGCGTATATCCCCAGATGCAGGAGAAGCCTCATATTCTCATGGATGACTGCCAGGGCGGATATCTGGTGACAAAATATCTGCTGGACATGGGGCATGAGAATCTGATAGGGATTTTTAAGGCCGATGATTTCCAGGGGAAAGAGCGGCACAAAGGGTATGTCAAAGCTTTGCAGGAAGCAGGATTTGTCTATGACCCGGACCGGGTGGTATGGTTTCACACGGAAGACCGGAAGAGCAAACCGGCTCTGATGGCCGGACAGCTTTTGGAACAGGGGATGTATATTGACGGAATTGTGTGCTACAATGACCAGATTGCCACAGATGTGATTGGCGGGCTGGAAGAAATGGGGAAAAAGGTGCCGGAGGATATTTCTGTCACGGGGTACGATAATTCCCTGATGTCAGCAGGCAGCCTTTGCCTTACCACCATTGCCCATCCACAGGAAAAGCTGGGAGAAATGGCGGCAGAGCTGCTTCTGGAGAAAATTCGGGAAGTGCCGGAGGAGAAAAGCCAGATTCCCAGGCTGATTCAGCCGGAACTGATACCGGGAAATTCCGTAAAAGACAGGAGAAAACAGGAGGAAAAATAAGATGTTAGAAGAATTGAAAAAAGCGGTTTACGAAGCCAATATGCTGTTGCCGAAATATGGTCTGGTAACGTTTACCTGGGGGAATGTCAGCCAGATTGACCGGGAGACAGGATACTTTGCTATTAAGCCAAGCGGTGTGGACTATGACAAGCTGACACCGGAGGATATGGTGATTATGGATTTGGAGGGAAATAAGATTGAAGGAAGATACAATCCTTCCTCAGATACGCCCACACACCTGGAACTTTACAAGGCCTTTCCAAAGATTGGCGGCATTGTACATACCCATTCTTCCTGGGCAACCAGCTGGGCTCAGGCCGGAAGAGGAATTCCCTGCTACGGAACTACCCATGCAGACTATATGTACGGAGAGATTCCCTGTGTGCGCTGCTTGACGAAGGAAGAAATCGAAGGGGCTTATGAGAAAAATACAGGACTGCTCATTGCAGAGTATTTTAAAAATAAGGATTATGAGGCAGTTCCGGCCGTATTGTGCAAAAACCACGGTCCCTTTACCTGGGGAAAAGACGGACACGAAGCCGTGCACAATGCAGTGGTACTGGAAGAGGTGGCGAAGATGGCTGCCAGATGTGAGCAGATAAACCCACGGGTGCAGCCAGCGCCCCAGGAATTACAGGATAAGCATTATTATAGGAAACATGGGGAAAATGCTTATTATGGGCAGAAATAAAAAAGGTATATCCATTTTTTGAAAGAAAGCACTTAAGGCGACTTGGGTGTTTTCTTTTTGCATAAGAAGAAAATGGATAAAAACAGTGCAAATTCTAAAAAACTATGATAAGATAGAAACAATCAAAGGAGGTATCTATGGAACTTTTTGCAGGTATTATGATTCCTTTTGCAGGTACGGCTTTGGGAGCCGCCTGTGTGTTCTTTTTAAAGCATGAAATGAAACCTCTGGTGCAGAGAAGTCTTCTGGGCTTTGCGTCCGGGGTTATGGTGGCAGCGGCTGTGTGGTCCCTCTTGATTCCGGCTATGGATATGTCCGAAGCTATGGGGAAATTTGCCTTTATCCCCGGGGCTGTGGGATTTTTGCTGGGAATTTTGTTTCTCTTGGGGATGGACAAACTGATTCCTCACTTACACATAGGAGCCAGTCAGCCGGAGGGAAAGAAGAGCAGCCTGAAGAAAACCACCATGCTGGTATTGGCGGTGACTCTGCACAATATCCCCGAAGGGATGGCTGTAGGTGTGGTTTTTGCCGGTATGCTGGCAGAAAATACAGAAATTACCCTGGCGGGAGCCATGGCTCTGTCCGTGGGAATCGCTATCCAAAACTTTCCGGAGGGGGCCATTATATCCTTGCCGCTTCGGAGTGAAAAAGGTATGGGAAAGGGGAAAGCATTTCTCTACGGGGCGCTTTCCGGTGCGGTGGAGCCTTTAGGGGCTTTTCTCACCGTGCTTCTGTTTCGTTTTGTGCAGCCGGTGCTGCCGTATCTGCTGGCTTTTGCCGCAGGCGCCATGATTTATGTGGTGGTGGAAGAACTGATACCGGAAGCCAGCCAGGGCGAACACAGCAATATCGGAATTGGGTTTGCGGCAGGCTTTGTATTGATGATGATATTGGATGTGGCATTGGGATAAGATATTTTTGAGAATTCGGAAACGGGAGAAAAGGGGTTGCTTTTCTCCCGTTTTTATGCTACACTGTTTTCGTCAAGATTAATACCCCACGGGGGTGTAGGGAGGAAAAGAGATGCAGGCAGATAAAGCGAAGATAAACAGACTTTTAAAAACAGCCAGAGGACAAATAGACGGTATACTCAAGATGGTGGAGGAAGACCGTTACTGTATGGACATTTCACATCAGCTTATGGCTACAGAAGCCATTTTAAATAAGGCAAACAAGGAGATTCTCACAGCCCATTTAAAGAGCTGTGTTACCAATGCCAAGACAGACGAGGAGAGGGAGGAAAAGGTAGACGAACTGGTGACGATGCTGGGGAAAATCATGTAGAGAGGAAGTGTGAAGATGAAGGAAAAATTTGATGTGACAGGCATGACCTGTTCGGCCTGCTCTTCCAGGGTGGAAAAGTGCGTCCGCAAGCTGGAAGGGGTGAAAGAGGTCAGTGTCAATCTTCTGACTAACAGTATGCAGGTGGAATATGACGATGAAATTCTGAAGGAACAGGGAATTATAGAGGCAGTTGTACATGCCGGATACGGTGCGTCTCCGGCAGCAGGCTCGTCGGAAACAAGAGGAAAGGCACAAAACGCAGAAGTGAAAAGAGCCAATCCCGTCCAGGAACATTTGATGGAGATGAAGAAGAGAACAATCTGGTCATTTGTATTTCTGATTCCCCTGATGTATGTGTCTATGGGACATATGGCAGGTCTGCCTTTGCCAGTCGTTCTTTCGGGAACGGAAAATGCGGTAGCCTTTGCGTTTACGCAGTTTCTGCTGTGTCTGCCTGTATTGTACATGAACCGGGCCTATTTCAGCAAGGGCTTCAGTACACTGCTTCACGGTGCGCCCAACATGGATACTCTGATTGCAGTGGGCTCCGGTGCATCGCTGATTTATGGAATTTTTGCCATTTACCGCATGGGCTATGGATTGGGAGTACAGAATTTTGAACTGGTGAATCAATATCGTCATGATTTGTATTTTGAATCTTCGGTGATGATTCTGGCATTGATTAATATAGGGAAGTATCTGGAAGCACGTTCTAAGGGGAAGACGGGAGACGCCTTAAAAAAACTGCTGGATTTGGCACCAAAGACAGCGCTTGCAGAGCGCAACGGTGTGGTCACAGAGATTCCGGCACAGGAGATACTGCCGGGGGATATTCTGCATGTAAAACCGGGAAAAAGTGTGCCGGCGGATGGGGTGATTCTGGAAGGAAGCACCAGTGTAGACGAGGCCGCGATTACGGGAGAGAGCATTCCTGTATTTAAAGCAGCAGGCGACCGGGTCATTGCAGCTACCATGAATAAAACCGGATTTTTCAAAATGAAGGCAGACAAAACAGGGGACGATACGGTATTTTCCCGGATTATCCGGCTGGTGGAGGAGGCCAGCGCCAGCAAGGCTCCTATTGCCAGAATGGCAGATAAGATTGCAGGCATTTTTGTTCCGGTGGTTATGGGAATTGCACTGGTTACCGTTGCAGTGTGGCTGCTTCTTGGTGCAGGTTTTGAATTTGCGCTTTCCTGCGGCATTGCAGTGCTGGTGATTTCCTGCCCCTGCGCTTTGGGACTGGCTACACCGGTTGCCATTATGGTAGGCACCGGAAAGGGGGCAGAAAACGGCATATTGATTAAGTCCGGAGAAGCCCTGGAAGTGGCGCACAACATTCAGAGCGTGGTACTGGACAAGACGGGAACCATTACCCAGGGAAAACCGGTGGTTACGGATATCTATCCGGTGCATACAAGCCCGCAAAAGCTGTTGGAAATTGCGGGGGCTTTGGAAATGAAAAGCGAGCACCCTTTGGCAGAAGCCATTCTGGCAAAGGTAAAAGAAGAAAATACAGCTTTGCCGGAGACAGAAAATTTTCTGGCAGTAACGGGAAAAGGCGTGCAGGCCGTTATAGAAGGACAAACCTACTATGCAGGGAATAGCAAGCTGATGGAAGAGCATCATATAGACTGCAGGGAAATACAGCCGCTCATGGAAAAACTGGCAGAAGATGGCAAAACACCGCTGATTTTTGCTGATGAAAAGCAGGTGCTGGGCATTATCGGAGCCGCAGATGTGGTAAAACCAACCAGTGCACAGGCTGTAAAAGAGTTGAAAAAACTGGGGATTCGGGTTATTATGCTTACAGGGGATAATGCCAGAACGGCAAAGGCCATTCGGAAACAGCTGGAGATTGATAACGTTATTGCAGAGGTACTGCCCCAGGATAAAGAAAGAGAAGTGGCAAATATCCAGAAATCCGGACAGGTGGTGGCAATGGTAGGAGACGGCATCAACGATGCGCCTGCCCTTGCCAGAGCAGATGTGGGCATTGCCATTGGCGCAGGAACAGACGTAGCCATTGAGAGTGCAGATATTGTGCTGATGAAAAATGATTTGCTGGATGTGGTGACGGCCATCCGTCTGAGTAAGGCCGTTATCCGCAATATTAAGCAGAATCTGTTTTGGGCCTTTTTCTATAATACCTGCGGAATTCCCCTGGCGGCAGGTCTGCTCTATCCCATGTTTGGATTAAAATTAAGCCCCATGTTTGGAGCGGCAGCCATGAGTCTCAGCAGTCTGTTTGTTGTATCCAATGCCCTGAGGCTGCGGTATTTCCAGGCTTTGAAAGCGCCGCAGAGAATAGAAGAAAATGCCGCACAGGCGGTTGAAGATAAGGAGGAAAAAATGATGTATAAGATGAAAATTGAAGGAATGATGTGTCAGCACTGCCAGGCAGCAGTGACCAAGGCTTTAAATGCACTGGAAGGCGTAAAGGCAGAGGTGAATCTGGAGAAAAAAGAGGCTTATGTGGAAGCAGAAGCTCATGTAACAAAAGAAGAATTGACAAAAGCAGTGGAAGAGGCAGGTTACGAAGTAATTTCTGTGGAATAAGAGAAAGGATTTGGGAAAGGGAAAATTATGATTCGAGTAGGAATGGGATATGATGTTCATAAACTTACTGAGGGCAGAGACCTGATTCTGGGCGGAGTGAACATTCCATGGGAAAAGGGACTTCTGGGACACTCTGACGCAGATGTGGTGGTACATGCCATTATGGACGCCCTGTTGGGAGCTGCGGCCCTTCGTGATATCGGAAGGCATTTTCCGGATACAGACCCTCAGTATAAAGGGATTTCCAGCATCAAACTTTTACAGTATGTAGGCAAACTGCTGGAAGAAAATATGTATGTGATTAATAATATTGACGCCACCATTATAGCGCAGAAACCCAAGCTTCTGCCCTATATAGACACTATGATTGCCAATGTGGCTCAGGCGCTGCATATCAGCGAAAATCAGGTGAATATCAAAGCAACTACGGAGGAGGGGCTGGGCTTTACGGGAAGCCAGGAAGGGATATCCGCCCAGGCTGTCTGCGCTCTGACTCATGTGCAGGATTTGATGGGAGATGACAGAATACAAGGAGGCTGCGGCAGATGCTGCGGCAGGGAGTAAAAGAAAATGAGTATTTTAAACGTGCAGAATTTATCCCACGGCTTTGGTGACCGTGCTATTTTCCAGGATGTTTCTTTCCGCTTATTAAAAGGAGAGCACATTGGACTGGTAGGGGCCAATGGCGAGGGGAAATCTACCTTTATGAATATTATTACAGGAAAACTCATGCCTGATGAAGGCAAAATCCAGTGGGCGAAAAATGTGCGGGTGGGTTATCTGGACCAGCATACCGTACTGGAAAAAGGGATGACAATCCGCGACGTATTGAAATCCGCTTTTGCCTGGCTCTTTGAACTGGAAGAGCAGATGAATGGAATTTGCGATAAGATGGGAGAGGCTTCCGAAGAGGAACTGACGAAAATGATGGAAGAACTGGGAACCATACAGGACCTGCTCACCATGCATGATTTCTATATTATTGACAGTAAAGTGGAAGAAGTGGGACGGGCACTTGGTTTAACAGCCATTGGTCTGGATAAAGATGTGACGGATTTAAGCGGAGGTCAGAGAACAAAGATTCTTCTGGGAAAACTGCTTTTGGAAAAACCGGATATTCTGCTTTTGGACGAGCCCACCAACTATTTGGATGTAGAGCACATTGAATGGCTGAAACGCTATCTGCAGGAATATGAGAATGCGTTTGTTCTTATTTCTCATGATATTCCGTTTTTAAACAGTGTGGTAAACCTGATTTACCATATGGATAATCAGGAGTTAAACCGGTATGTGGGAGACTATGACCACTTCCAGGAGGTTTATGCAGTGAAAAAGGCACAGCTTGAAGCTGCCTACAACCGCCAGCAGCAGGAAATCAGTGAACTCAAGGACTTTGTGGCAAGAAATAAAGCCCGGGTGGCAACCAGGAATATGGCTATGTCCAGACAGAAAAAGCTGGATAAAATGGATGTTATTGAACTGGCAAAGGAAAAACCAAAGCCGGAATTTCATTTTAAGACAGCCAGAACACCCAGCCGTTTTGTGGTGGAAACAGAGGATTTGGTGATTGGATATGATGAGCCTCTTTCCCAACCTTTGAATCTACGGGTAGAAAGAGGGGATAAAATCGTACTTACCGGGTCCAATGGTATCGGAAAAACCACTCTTTTGAAAAGTATTCTGGGCTTGATTCCGGCGCTTTCCGGGAAGGTACAGTTGGGTGATTATCTGGAAATCGGATACTTCGAACAGGAAATGCCAAAAGGAAATAAAAACACCTGTATTCAGGAAATATGGGATGTGTTCCCTTCCTATACCCAGTACGAAGTGCGGGCGGCCCTGGCAAAATGCGGACTTACCACAAAGCACATCGAAAGCCTGGTGAGGGTGTTAAGCGGTGGAGAGCAGGCAAAGGTACGGCTTTGTAAAATTATGAACCGGGAGAGCAATGTGCTGATTTTGGACGAGCCCACGAATCATTTGGATGTGGAGGCCAAGGACGAATTAAAGAGGGCGTTGAAAGAGTACAAGGGGACCATTCTTATGGTGTGCCATGAACCGGAATTTTACGAAGGGCTTGCCACAGACGTGTGGGACTGTTCTTCCTGGACCACCAGGATACAGTAGTAAATGAAACACATATAGAGAAAAGTTTCAATTACATTTTATAAAATTGTGGAATATAAGATATAATTAAAAAATATGCAGGAAATGAAAAATAAACTTGCAAAATTAAGAATATGGATTTATAATACAAACCATAATAAATACAATATCTTTTAACAGGAGGAACGGTCATGTCATATGTAGACGAGGTTATTGAATTAGTAGTAAAGAAAAATCCAGGAGAACCGGAATTTCATCAGGCGGTGAAAGAGGTTCTGGATTCTTTAAGACCGGTTGTAGAAGCCAATGAAGAAAAATACCGTAAAGAGGCTCTTTTAGAGCGTCTGGTAGAACCGGAAAGAGTTATTATGTTCCGCGTTCCGTGGGTAGATGACAAGGGAAATGTACAGGTAAACAAAGGATACCGCGTACAGTTCAACAGCGCTATCGGACCTTACAAGGGCGGTTTGAGATTCCATCCGTCTGTATACCTTGGAATTATTAAATTCCTTGGCTTTGAACAAATTTTCAAAAACTCTTTGACAGGTCTTCCTATCGGCGGCGGCAAAGGCGGTTGTGATTTTGACCCGAAAGGCAAATCGGACAGAGAAGTGATGGCTTTCTGCCAGAGCTTTATGACAGAACTGTATCGTCACATTGGCGCTGACACAGACGTACCTGCAGGAGATATTGGTGTAGGAGGAAGAGAAATCGGCTATCTGTTTGGTCAGTACAAGAGAATCCGCGATTCCTATGAAGGCGTGCTGACAGGAAAAGGTCTGACTTACGGCGGTTCTTTAGTAAGAACACAGGCTACAGGCTACGGACTTCTGTATCTGACAGAGGAATTGTTAAAAATCAACGGAAAAGAACTGGCAGGAAAGACCGTTGTTGTCTCCGGTGCCGGAAACGTAGCTACTTATGCTATCGAAAAAGCATACCAGTTAGGTGCAAAGCCAGTAACCTGCTCTGATTCCACAGGCTGGGTATACGATCCGGACGGCATTGACGTGGCAGCATTAAAAGATATCAAAGAAGTGAAACGCGCACGTCTGACAGAATATACAAAATACAGACCGAATGCAGAATACCACGAAGGCAAAGGCGTATGGAGCGTAAAATGTGATGTGGCTCTTCCATGTGCAACACAGAATGAACTGGATTTGGAAGATGCGAAGACACTGGTAGCAAATGGCTGTTTCGCAGTTGCAGAAGGCGCTAATATGCCAACTACTCTGGAAGCGACAAAATATCTTCAGGAAAACGGCATTATCTTTGCACCAGGTAAGGCTGCAAACGCAGGCGGTGTGGCAACCTCCGCACTGGAAATGTCTCAGAACAGCGAGCGTTTGAGCTGGAGCTTTGAAGAAGTAGATGCCAAATTGCAGGGCATTATGGTAAATATCTGCCATAACATGGCAGACGCTGCCAAGAAATATGGTTTTGAAGGCAATTACGTAGTAGGCGCAAATGCAGCAGGCTTTGAAAAAGTTGCAGAAGCTATGATTGCACAGGGCGTTTGCTAATCCATAGATTGATAGAACATAACTCCGCATAGAAACACCCCGGTTGGGAGAAACACCTCCTGGCCGGGGTGTTTCGTTGTTTTTAGGAAGGGGTTGAAAAATAAAAACAGAAGATTCATAGAAATTTCATTTCCTGTATGTTAAAATGGGAAAAATGATTTACAAGGAGTGAGTATATGAAACCAACAGAAAACATGACTCCGCTTACCATAGGCGTATTCTCTTCCTCTTCTCCCATATCGGCTACCACACCGGTTCGATACGAAAGAGGAAAGGCTTATTTACAGAAGAAAGGATTTCGGGTTTTAGACGGAAGTTTATACGGAAAAAGTGATTTCTACCGTTCCGGGACAATCCGGGAGAGGGCAGAGGAGTTTAATCAGCTTTTGTATCGGGAAGAAGTGGAGATAGTAATGGCGGCTATCGGAGGAAATAACACGAACTCCATTTTGCCTTATATAGATTATGCATACTTAAAGAAACACCCGAAGATTATCATCGGGTATTCAGATACAACAGCACTTCTTCTGGCTATTTATGAAAAGACAGGTCTGCCGGTATTCTATGGTCCCGCGTTGGCCTCTTCTTTCGGCGAATTTCCGCCCTTTGTGGACTGGACATATGAGCAATTTGAAACGATGCTTCAGGGATACGGAAACCTGCCGTATACCTTTCCTGTCCCCCAATACTGGACAGACGAATTTATAGACTGGAGCAGTCAGGACAGGGGAAAGGAACCGAGAAAAAATCAGTGGATTTGCGTGAAACCCGGCAGGGTAAAGGGCAGACTGATAGGTGGTAATCTGAATACCATGGAGGGCTTTTTCGGAACAGACTATATGCCGGAAATCCGAAAAGGGGATATTCTGTTTATCGAGGATTCCTTAAAAGATGCCTGCACCATAGAACGCTCGTTTTCCCTTTTAAAACTGGCAGGTGTATTTGACCGAGTTAGCGGCGTCATTTTGGGAAAACATGAAAAGTTTGATGATAACGGGACGGGCAGAAAACCTTATGAAATTCTGCTGGAAGTCATGGGAGAAAGTGAAATTCCTATACTGGCAGAGTTTGACTGCTGTCATACACATCCCATGCTTACCCTGCCTATTGGATGCGAGGTCTCCCTGGATGCAGAAGAAAAGACCGTGGTTCTTCTGGAAAATCCATTGGAGAAAATAGAGTGCAGCAGGTAAAAAGGATATTTGGAAAGACAAGAGGAAACAAAGAATGTTGAAAATCAGAAAAGAAACATTGACAAATCACTCATTTATGAATAAACTAAAGAAAGACAGAAAAAGGCTTGGAACGAAAAGAGTACGGAACTCTTCTTTTTCAGAGAGAGGCGGTCATCGGCTGTAAGCTGCCTTAAAAGAATTTTCGGAAAGTGCATTCGGGAGCTGATTCGGTGAATGTCTGCAGACTCTTCTAAAGGGGAGACAGGCACAGCCGGGTACGCAGGTCTGCGTTATGGACAAAGGAGTGGCAGACAGAAATTTTGTCTTCAAATAGAGTGGAACCGCGGAGTATTTCGCCTCTATACCGTAACAATACGGTATGGGGGCTTTTCTTTTTGGCAGCAGGAAGAAAACGGCTTTGCGGTGAATCATGGAAAGGAAGTGCAACATGGGATTTATTGGACGTATCAAGGAGGAATTTCAGGTAATTCAGGAAAGAGACCCTGCCATTAAGACGCCGCTGGAAGTTTTACTGTATCCCAGTTTTCGTGTTATGATACAATACAGAAAGGCACACAGACTGTATGAGAAGGGACATTATTTTCTGGCCAGATGGATTTCCCAGAGAGCGGCCAGAAAAACAGGTATTGAAATTCATCCGGGGGCTAAAATAGGAAAAGGACTGTTTATTGACCACGGTGCAGGGGTGATTATCGGCGAGACTACAGTAATTGGCGATAATGTGACCCTGTATCAGGGTGTGACCTTAGGAGGTACCGGGAAAGAAACCGGAAAGCGTCATCCGACTCTGCGGGACAATGTAATGGTCAGCGCAGGCGCCAAGATTCTGGGTTCGTTTACCATTGGAGAAAACTCCAAAATAGGGGCAGGAAGTGTGGTACTGGAGGAAGTGCCTCCCAACTGCACGGTAGTAGGAGTGCCGGGACGCGTGGTGCGAAAAGAAAATCAGAAGGTGCCAAGAGTGGATATGGATCAGGTACATTTGCCTGACCCAACCCTGGAGGATATTCATTATCTCCAGCGTGAAAACGAACGCCTCCGTTCAGAACTTCAGAAAATGAGCTATGAGATGAAAGATATGCAGGAAAGAGAAGCAAAATGCCGCAGGGCAAGAGAACTGGCAGAGCAAAAAAGAGAAAAGGAGTAACAAAAATTATGAAGATTTACAACACACTGACAAAGAGAAAAGAAGAATTTGTTCCCTTACAGGAGGGAAAAGTAAGCATGTATGTCTGCGGACCTACGGTTTACAACTTTATCCACATTGGAAATGCAAGACCTATGATTGTATTTGACACGGTGCGCCGTTATATGGAATACAAGGGCTATGATGTGAACTACGTTTCCAATTTTACAGACGTGGATGATAAAATCATTGCAAAAGCTGTCGAAGAAGGCGTAAGTGCGGAGGAGATTTCCACCCGTTATATTAAAGAGTGCAAAAAAGATATGGCGGATATGAATGTCAAACCAGCCACGACACATCCCCTGGCTACCCAGGAAATCCAGGGTATGATTGAAATGATTCAGACACTCATAGACAAGGGCTTTGCCTATGAAGTCAACGGAACCGTTTATTTCCGGGTGAAAAACTTTGAGGAATACGGCAAGCTGTCTCACAAGAATCTGGAAGATTTGCAGTCCGGCTTCCGTTCTCTGCAGGTGTCCGGAGAAGACCAGAAGGAAGACCCGCTGGATTTCGTACTCTGGAAACCGAAAAAAGAGGGAGAACCTTTCTGGGTATCTCCATGGAGTGAGGGACGTCCGGGATGGCATATTGAGTGCTCCGTCATGTCCAAGAAATATCTGGGCGAGGAAATTGATATCCATGCAGGGGGAGAAGATTTGGTATTCCCTCACCACGAAAATGAAATTGCACA
>ENA-ORUM01001259-ORUM01001259.1-human-gut-metagenome-genome-assembly--contig:-NODE-1259-length-21799-cov-4.822894_pt1 | contig 21799 bp, 24 predicted proteins | sample MGYA00242083_ERZ509217 | MGnify/ENA primary metagenome ERZ509217 (study PRJEB26280, sample SAMEA2338831) | human gut metagenome | biome: human gut; feature: human-associated habitat; material: faeces...
GGGTGTTGTGGTGGGTGATGAAGGGCCGGGCGGTGGCGCCGCCGGAGATGGTGTTCAGAACGGGGGTCTCCACCTCCATGTAGCCCCGGCCGTCCAGGAAGTCCCGCACGTGCTTGACAAACTGGGAGCGGAGCACGAAGGTGCGCTTCACCTCCGGGTTGACGATCAGGTCCACGTACCGCTGGCGGTAGCGCAGCTCGGTGTTGGTCAGGCCGTGGAACTTCTCGGGCAGGGGCAGCAGGGACTTGCTCAGCAGGGTGACGGTCTCCACCCGCACGGACATCTCGCCCCGCTGGGTGCGGAAGACCACGCCCTTCACGCCCACGATGTCGCCGATGTCGAACTTCTTGAAGCGGTTGTACTCCGCCTCGTCCATCTCATCCTTCCGGGCGTAGAGCTGGATGCGGCCCGACTTGTCCTGCAGGTCGCAGAAGGACACCTTGCCCATGCCCCGCTTGGACATGAGGCGGCCGGCGATGGACACCTCAGAGCCCTCCAGGGCGTCAAAATTCGCCTTGATGTTGGCGCTGTCGTTGTTTACCTCATACTTGGTGATCTGGAAGGGATCGTTTCCGCTCTCCTGGAGCTCACGCAGCTTGTCCCGGCGGACCTTGGTCAGCTGAGACAGGTTCTCCTCCTGGGGGGCGGCGCTGTTCTTCTTCTCGTTTTCGGCCAAAGAGACCACTCCTATCTTCTGTTTCCGGCTCTGGGCCGGTCTGGCTCAAATTGGGGGGCGGCTCAGCGCTCCACCTTTAAAATCTTGTACTCCACGGGACCGGCGGGGGCGTCCACCACCACGTCGTCCCCGGCGTTTTTGCCCAGCAGGGCCCGGCCGAAGGGGGAGTCCTCGGAGATGACGCCGTTCATGGGGTCGGCCTCCTGGGAGCCCACGATCTTATAGGTCTCCTCCTCATTGAACTCCTTGTCCAGCACGGTGACGGTGGAGCCCAGGCGGATGGAGGAGCCGCCGTCGTCCTCGTTCTCCTCGATGACCACATAGTTGGACAGGATGTTCTCCACCTCCGCGATGCGGGAGTAGAGCTTGCCCTGCTCGGTCTTGGCCTCGTCGTACTCGCTGTTCTCGCTCAGGTCGCCGAAGGAGCGGGCCTCTTTGATCAGCTCCGCCACTTCCTTCTCCCGGACCGTCTTCAGATAGGTCAGCTCGTCCTGAAGCTCCTTGAGCCGCTCCGGGGTCAATTTGAATTCTTTCGCCATAAAGCCTCGCACCCCTTTCCAAAGGGAAACCGGAAGTCTCTGCTCCCGGCCCCTTTTCAATATACCTTATAATATAAAAACAAATATACTGACGCAGTGTGTGTTATTATAGTAACTTTCCGTCCCTCTGTCAAGTAAATTCTAGGCCGAAGGCCTCCAGCCGCCCCGTCTCCCACAGGGCGGCCAGCAGAGGCAGGTCCTCCCGGTCCCCCTCCTCCAGTGCCGCCGCCCGGGGACACACCCCCGCCAGCCGGGGCGCCCCCCCATACAGGGACAACTCCCGCCCCCCGCCGCCGGGGGCGCTCTCATCAAACCGGACGGCCGCCGTGACCCCCTCCCCGTCCGGGCGCACCGGCATGCCGTACTCCCGGCGCAGCCAGGAGGAGAGCTCCTCTCCCCCCTGCCGGGCCGAGACGGCCAGTTCCCGCACTCGGGGGCAGAGAAACTCCGCCGCCCGCACCATGTCCCGGTCCACCCGCTGCCCCCGGAGAGCCACCGTCCCCCTTTGGGGCGCGACTCCCTCCCGTCTCAGGGCCGCCAGAGCCAGATCCCCGGCGTAAAAGCGGAGAAAGGGCAGCGGGTCCACCCGCCGCAGGCCCCGGGCCTCCAGCAGCTCCCAGTAGGGGAACTCTGGCGGGGCCAGCACCCGCACAATCCCCTGCCGCCCCAGCCGCCGGGCGGCGGCGCGGACCCGCCCCCTCTCCCGCCAGCCGCCGGGCCGGAGGGGCACCTCCAGCAGAGGCAGGCCGTACCGCTCCGTCCGCCGGGGGCGCCCCGTCCCGCCGGAATCGTATGTGATGGCTCCCAGCAATCTCCATCCCCCCTGCAAGGAGGATATGCGCGCCCTGGGGACCACATTCCTGCGGGCAGAGGCCGGAACGCGGACCGCCAACCGCAGAAAACCGGGCGCAGCCTGTTCCGCCGCGCCCGGTCTCGTATTTTCTCTTACCACATATTCTCTGTCAGTGCGGTGGCCGCCCGGCCCAGATAACCGAGATACCAGAAGTCCGCCACAACAGATACCGCCAGAGCAGCCAGGGAAATCGTCAGAGCCAATGCAGCTCCCGTCGCAACCTCAATAGGGATCAGAGCGACCACCACCGAGCATACCGTGGAGACCAAATTCAGAATCCACACCGTCCTGCCCCGCTGAACCACGTCTTCCCGGCTGATCTCCTCCATCAGGCGGTTGGTGGCCGTCAGAACCAGCCAGAGGACCGCCAGATTCAGCACCGTAGTGGCCAGATCCAAAATGGAGGCAATCAGGGAGCCCTCCCCCATCAGGCCGGAAATCAGGCCCAGCACCAAGCTCACCAGCCAGCACTGAAAGGCCGTCCGGTACTCCGGCTGTACGTTCCGCAGGCCATACAGGCCCACCAGATAGATGATCATGCCCACAGTCATCGCCAGAGTACTGAGCAGCGTCATGACCAGCGTAAATTCCAGCCCGCCTCCCACATACATGGTAAGGGGGTTGGTCATGGCGCTCATCAGCATGATCACCACCACAACGACCATAAAAATGACAGATATCATGATCACCAGATTGCCCTGCCACATCTGCCGCAGCTTCTGGGCGGCCAGTTTTCTCTGTTCCATTTGTTCAAGCATCCCTTTTGCGCCTCCTCTCTTTTTGTCAACTTCACCATAGCGCATCTCAGCTGCTTTGTCAATGCGAGCCGCTCTATTTTTCAGAAATTTTTAAGAGTTTTTAACAGACCCACAGTTCCGGACCGGCGTTTCGTTTGAAAAACCGTCTTGTCTCCCCCGCGGCCCCCATGGTATCATGGAGAAAAACCCCATCCGCTCTTCTGCCGGAGAGCGTGACGGCGGGCCGCTTTTGAAAGGCGGGATGACAATGCAGGGAAAAATCTTAAAAATCTGGTTCTCGCCGGACACCGCAAAAAAGAGCCGGTATGGCTGGCGCACCCTGGGCGGGATTCTGGGGATCGCGGCGCTGGCGATGCTGCTCACCTGCGGCGGGGCGGTTTGGCTGATCGCCTCGGGCGCTCCGGCGGGGCTGCTCTCTCTGGTCCTGTGTCTGGGGATCTCCGCCCTGACGGTGTCTCTGGCCCTGAGGCTGGGGCGGCGCTCGGTCCAAGACGCCACCGTCTTTTTCTGGATGGAGGGGGACCGGCTCTTTGCCGTGGACGCCCGCCGCCTGGTCTACCACGGCCGGGACGTTCTCTCCCACGCCGCCGCCATGATGGAGGTGCAGCAGTTTCTCCAGAAGCTGGCGGAAAATCCCTATCTGCCCGCCGGGGCGGACGAGATTCGGAGGGTGGAGCGGATTCGGGAGAACCGCTCCCACTACGCCCTGGTCTGTCAGGTGCGCCACCCCGGCCAGCGGACGGTCCGGCGCACCTACTTCCTGGTCAAGGGGCTGGAGGACCAGGAGCTGCTCCTCCACCAGCTGGAGCGCCGGAAGAGCTGGGAAAACGACCTGGATGCCGCAGAAAACCGGAACCCCTTTTTCATTCTGCTCAGCGCCCTGGCCTGCGGCGGTTTTGTCCTCCTGTGCGTGCTGAGCCATCCGGCCGTGGCCCGGCTGCCCCAGGACATCTATTTTCCCTGTCTGGGGCTGGCCTTCGCCGCCCTGTGTGTTCTGGTCTATTTCGCAATCCGCCAGAGCCGGGGAGAATAAAACCGCCGCCTAATCTCTCCCCCCTCCCCACCGGCAGACACGACAAAACGCGCCGCAGAGCCAGTATCGCTCCGCAGCGCGTTTTGCTTTTCAATGACCTGTCCCAGAGAGAACTTCTGAGCACAGGGCGCAGGTCTGCTCCCCGGTTCCCTCAGAGCGCCCCGCAGCCGGGCAGCCCGCAGGCCGGCTGCGCCGCCCGGACCGCGCGGACAATGGCTCGCTCCATGGCCCAGGCAGCCATGGAGCCGACCACATTCACATCGCCCGTCTGGCCGCCGGTGCTGAGGGCATAGATGCTGTCTCCATCCGCGTTGGTATGGACCGGGCGGATGGCCCGGGCGTAACCGTTGTGGGTCATGCCCGCCACTTTGGTGAGCTGGGTCTTGTTCAGCTTGGCGTTCGTAACGATAATGCCCAGCGTTGTGTTGCCGGTAAACAGATTCTCGGCAATGGTCACATCTTGGAACATCTCCACCAGGGTATTGGAGAGCCCGGTCCCCTCCGCGTTCCGCAGGCCGGCGATCTGAACCGCGCCGTCATAGACGTCCCCCAAGGCGTTCACCGCCACCAGAGCCCCCACCTTCAAATGGCCCGCCTGGACGGCATAGGTGCCAAAGCCGGATTTCATGGCCCGCTCCATCCCGCGGTACTTCCCCACCGAGCAGCCCGTTCCAGCTCCCACGTTTCCCTCTGCGGGCAGCTCGCTGCTGGCATTTTCGCAGGCCTGATAGGCCATGGCCGCATCCGGGCGGACATCCGCCCGCCCAACTCCAAGATCAAACAGGCAGGACTGGCAGACCAGAGGGACCTTGGTCACGCCTACGTCAAAGCCGATTCCCCGCTCCTCCAGATAGCGCTGGACACCGCCGGCGGCGTCCAGTCCGAAGGCGCTGCCGCCGGAGAGCAGCACCGCGTTGATGGCATCTGTCTGGGCCACGGGAGACAGGAGCTGGGACTCCCGGGAGGCGGGTCCTCCGCCCCGGACATCCAGCCCGGCGGGGCTCATCTGATCGCACAGGAGCACCGTGCAGCCGGTGGCGGCCTCCCAGTTCTGGGCATGGCCCACACGAAATCCCCCCACTTCCATAATTCCGATCTCTCTCATTTGACGTCCCTCCTTGGCGTTTTTTTATGTTCTGTTCAAATGGATCTGTCTTGCAGGAATTCTCATTTTGACCCGGCTCCGCATCAAAGTACGGAAGGCGTCGGAAGCCGGTCTGTGTGATTTTATCACGGTGGCCCCCATAGGCTTTGTGGTAGGATACGGGCACCAAACTCTGGGAGGCATCGTATGACTTCAGTCAAAAAGAAGCGGCGCAGAGCCGTGGTGGAGCAGGCGGCCTGTGTGGCCTGCGGCTGCTGTGTAAAGGTCTGTCCCCTGCGGGCCATTGAGATCGTCCGAGGCGTCATGGCCCAGGTCGATGAAACAAAGTGCGTGGGCTGCGGCAAATGCGCCAGGGAATGCCCCGCCAGCGTCATTGAGATCCGGGAGGTGGAGGTATGAAGAAGCGCTGGTACGACTATCTCTGGATCGTGTCCCTTGTGTACCTCATCCTTGGGTTCTTCAACATCCTGTTCGCCTGGCTGGGCCTGCTGTGCTTCTTCATCCCCCTGATCATCTCGGTAGTCAGCGGCACCAAGGGCTACTGCAATCGCTACTGCGGCCGGGGCCAGCTCTTTGGACTTCTGGGGGGCCGCTTCGGCCTGTCCCGAAAAAAGGACATCCCGGGCTGGATGAAAAGCAGAGCCTTCCGGTACGGCTTTCTGGCCTTTTTCATGGCCATGTTCCTTCTGATGCTGTGGAACACCTATCTGGTGTTCGCCGGAGCTCAGGACCTCCGGCAGGCGGTCACTCTGCTGTGGACCTTCCGGCTGCCCTGGCGCTGGGCCTACCACGGCACCCTGTTCCACCCCGGCGTAGCCCAGTTTGCCTTCGGCTTTTACAGCGTCATGCTCACCTCTACCGTCCTGGGGCTGATCACCATGGTGCTGTTCAAGCCCCGCAGCTGGTGTGTCTACTGCCCTATGGGCACCATGACCCAGCTCATCTGCAGGGCGAAGGCAGGAAAGCAGCCCTGAGTCCATAGGGGCGGGGTCAGTCCCTCAGCGCCTCCAGCTTCTCCCGGTCCAGGATGGCCACCATGCCCCGGGACAGCTTCACCATACCCTCATTCTGGAAGTAGCGCAGCATCCGGGTGATCACCTCCCGGTGGGAGCCCAGGTGGTTGGCAATGGTCTCGTGGGTGATCTTTAGCTCATCCGTTCCCTCAATGGCCGCCTCCTCCAGCAAGAAGGCCGCCAGCCGTTTGTCCAGGCTCTTCCACATGATCTGCTCCATCAGCCACATGACCTCGGAGAATCGGCTGGCCATCAGTTCGTTGGTGTAGTTGGCCACGGGGGCGGACTCCTCCATGAGGCGCTGATAGACCTCCGGGGGGATGATCCAGAGCTGGGAGTCCTTCTCTGCCTCAATGGTCACCTCGAACTGGATGGAGCGCATCATGCAGGAGGCGGAAAAGAGGCACATATCCCGGTCAAACAGGCGGTAGAGGGTGATCTCCCGCCCCTCGTCCGAGAGGATATAGGCCCGGAGCTGGCCCGCTTTCACCAGAAGCAGCCCGGTACAGTCCATATCCCCGTTGTGCAGAACCGTCCCCTTAGGTGCGCTGCGGAGCGCCACGCTGTGTTGAAGCCGGCCCTGCTGGTCTTGGTTCAGTTGATCCCAGATGGGAAAATAATCCGAAAAGTTCATCCCGCATCCCTCCTCACTGTATATTTAGTATAGGGAAGCGGAGGGATACTGTCAACCGCCGGGCCAGGCTCTCCCTCTGTGTGATTTCATCACAGAAAAAGGGCGGCCTTTGGGGTATACTATGGCCAGACAAACAGAAAGGAGCTGACCAACATGGCGGCTGTCAATATCAACAAGGAACAATTCCAGCAGATGATTCAGGGAGACAAACCCGTCCTGGTGGACTTCTGGGCCCCCTGGTGCGGCTACTGCCGCCGGATCGGACCGGCCTACGAGAAGGTCGCGGAGGAGTACGGCGACCGCCTTGAGGTGGTCAAGATTAACATTGACGAGGAGGGGCAGCTGGCCGAGGAGGCCCAGGTGGAGGTGATCCCCACCCTGATCCTGTACCGGGACGGGAAGGCGGTGGACTCCATCGTGAACCCCGGGTCCAAGGCGGCCATCGACCAGTTTATCCAGGAGGCTCTGTCCAAGTAAGGAGGCGTTACCCATGGGCGAACCCCATATTTTTGATATGATCGTGGTGGGCGGAGGGCCCGGCGGCTATACGGCGGCTCTCTACGCCGCTCGGGCCGGACTGGACACCCTGGTGCTGGAGAAGCTCTCCGCCGGCGGGCAGATGGCCCTGACCGAGGAGGTCGACAACTACCCCGGCTTTGAGGAGGGGATCGACGGCTTCACCCTGGGTGAGAAAATGCAGCGGCAGGCGGAGCGCTTCGGCGCACGGACAGAGTACGCCCAGGTGGAACGCTTGGACCTCGCCCCGTCCCCCAAAGTCCTGGAGACCAGCGAGGGGACATTTCTCGCCAAAACCGTGGTGCTGGCCACAGGGGCCAATCCCAGAGCGCTGGGCCTTCCAGACGAGGCCGCCCTCACCGGCCGGGGCGTGGCCTACTGCGCCGCCTGTGACGGCATGCGGTACAAAGGCAAGACGGTGGTCGTGGTGGGAGGAGGCAACTCCGCCGCTGCCGACGCTCTGATCCTGAGCCGTATTGCCCAAAAGGTCATCCTGGTCCACCGCCGGGACAGTCTGCGGGCCACCAAGGTCTACCACCGTCCGCTGATGGAGGCGGCAAACCTGGAGTTTCGCTGGAACAGCGTGGTCACCGAGCTGCTCCACGGCGACAAGCTCACCGGCGTAAAGCTGAAGGATGTAAACACCGGTGCGGAGACCGTGCTCCCCTGTGACGGCGTGTTCATCAGCGTGGGGCGGAAACCCGCCACCGAGCTGGTGCAGGGCCAGCTGGAGCTGGACCGGAGCGGCTATGTGGCGGCGGATGAGACCACCAAAACCAGTCTCCCCGGGGTCTATGCTGTGGGCGACGTGCGGACGAAGCCCCTGCGCCAGGTGGTGACGGCGGTGTCCGACGGGGCCACGGCGGTCCATATGGCGGAGGAGTACCTGGCGGGCGGCCGCTGATCCAACTTCATACCGTGGAATACGGCCGCAGGCATCATGCCTGCGGCCGTTCCTCCCATTGCCAGACGAGGGCTCCTGTGGTATGATGGGGTCATCCCAGCACCTATATTTTCAGAACAATAATCACGGGAGAGGAGACAGATACCATGCCCCGCACCGATGTGACACAGATGGCCTTTGCCAAGCTCTACCCCCTGCTGGTGAACAAGGCGGAGAAAAAGGGACGCACCCGGGCGGAGGTGGACCAGGTGACCTCCTGGCTCACCGGATATACCCCGGAGGACATCGCCCGGCTGGAGCAGTCCGACACCACCTATGGAGCGTTCTTCCAAAAGGCCCCGGCCATGAACCCTGACCGCGCCCTCATCACCGGCAAGGTGTGCGGCGTCCGGGTGGAGGAGATTGAGGACCCGCTGATGCGGGACATCCGGTACCTGGACAAGCTGGTGGACGAGCTGGCCAAGGGCAAGTCCATGGAGCAGATCCTGCGCAAATGACAGCCGCCCGGAGTTTCTGAATTGTCAGAAACTCCGGGCGGTTTTTGTCTCAAAGAAATGCCCGCTAACCCAGCTCTCCCGCCTGGATGCGGCGTTTCAGGTCCAGCACCTTTTCTTCGATCTTCGCCATCGTGGCCAGGAAGGCCCCGTCGTCCTTGCCGCTGGGGTCGTCCAGCCCCCAGTCCTCCCGGTGGGAGCAGGGCAAGGTTGGACACTGGACGTTGCAGCCCATAGTGACTACAATGTCCACGGGTGGCAGCTCCGAGAGCAGTTTGCTGTACTGCCCCTCCTCCATGTCGACGCCGTAGACCTGTTTCATCAGGCGCACCGCGTCCTGGTTGATCTTTGGCTTGGTCTCAGTGCCGGCGGAACAGCTCTCAAACACATCGCCCGCCAGTTTTTTGCTCAAAGCCTCCGCCATCTGGCTGCGGCAGGAGTTGTGGACGCAGACAAAGGCCACCCTGGGCTTGGCCCGGCTGGCCGCCGAAAAGGGGCAACGGCCGCCGATGCACTGGTTGTTCTGAGCGCTGTAGGAGCAAAGGGGGACGGTCCGCTCCATCTCCACTCCCAGGTGCTCCCGAACAAAGTCCACCGCGGCCAGGATGGCCAGAAAGGAGTCCCGCTTACAGCACCGGGGCCCTCCCACTTTGCCGATGCTGTCCAGGGCCCGGGCGGTCATCTGATTGCTCAGCCCCCAGGGCTCCACCGCCAGAGGGGTGGACTTTGTGGCGATGGCCAGAAACTGCCCCGCGCTGATCCCCGCCCCGCAGGCCCCCCAGAAGCCGCAGGCCCCGCCGGGGACCTCCTTCCCCCGGCGGTACATCTCCCCCAGGGCCTTTTCCAGCTCCAGGGGACCGCCGGCATTTTTGTATGCGGTGAGCAGGGCCACCCCCACCATCACATGGTGCTCCGGGCCGTGCATGTGGCAGAAGGGGAGGTCCATCATCCGCCGGAGGATGGCGATCGGGTCGGCGGAGGTCTCCGCAAGGCACAGGCCCAAGATGCTGTCCATGCCCTGGGTGTGGCAGTCATTGCACACATAGTGGCCGTTTACACACCGGGTCTTGCTGGCCTCCCGCCTATGACAGACGGCGCACTCCATCTCCTCGTCCTGGAGCAGATACTCCAGCGGCGCTTTGCAGATCAGGCATTCTTCTCGGTTCAAACTTCTCTCTCCTCCCACTCCCGCAGCGCGGACAGCTGTTCCGGCGTGTGGAACCAGTGCTCCCCGCCCTCCAGCACCGTGAGCCGGGCGCCGTGCCGACGGACATACTCCTCCACGGTTCGGCGGGGCGTCATATTATCTTCGCTTCCATAGAGGATGCGGACGGGACAATTCCAGCTGTGGACCGGGTGCTCCCGCACCCAGCACAGGTACTCCCAGGATAAGGCCTGACCGAAGGAGACAGCGATCTCGCCCCGCTCCCGCAGTTCCTCCTCCGACACCCCGGCCCAGCCCATCATGGTCAAGATCAGCCCCTCCATATCCAGAATGGGCGAGACCAGCAGGGCGCGGTCCAGCCGGTCAACAGCCAGCATGGCAAAGTAGGCCCCGATGCTGTTGGCCCGGAGGGAGACCGTGTTCCAGCGGCGCTCCGCCCACTCCCAGGCCGCCCGGATGTCAGGCGCAGCCGTCCAGGGAACCAGCTCCTCCCCTCTCCCCTGGCGCTCCCCGTGTGCGGGCAGGTCGATGGACAGCACCTGGTACCCCTTGGGGCAGACCACCTGGGCGAAGGCCTCCGCCTCCTCCTTCCGGCCCATCTGGCCGTGGAGGAACAGATAGCCTCGCTCCGCGGGCGCTCCATATAACAGGGCGGGAATCCCGCCAATTTGTACTCGTTCGGGTCTCATATCTCTGCCTCTCGTTCGCATAATACGGCGGCCATCCGCTCCAACCCTGTCCCCAGCCCCTCGAAGCCCGCGCACCGGCTGGGGCGGGTGTTGACGGCGTGGTCCAGCAGCGGCTGAGCCTGCCGGCTGGTATCCAGGCACAGGTCCAGCTCCAGCACATCTTCCCAGGCTCGGTTGAGGAAGGCCACCTCCCGGCGGCCGTGGGTGCGGGTGAGCTCAATGCGGCCCGCCCGGCGCAGATATTCCTCCCCTTGTGCCTGTGAAAAACCGGCGGCGGTGAGGCTCTCCAAAAGCCCCTCCCGGAACAGTCCAGGGAGGTCCTTCCACTGAAGGGACGGGACGTCATAGCGGACGAAGGTGTACCGGCTGAGACAGTGGACGGCCAGCAGGCACCGGCACCCCCGCAGCTGGATGACATGGAGGTCCCAGCAGAAGCGCCGGTCCGGCTGGGCACCATAGGGCGGCGTCTTCTGCTTCAAAAACCGCTGGAGGGGAAAGGTCAGCCCCAGTTCCATCACGCCGTCCCGTGGGGGATGACGATCTTCTCCACCTGGAGTTTTCCGTCCTCCGCCTCCGCCATCATCATGGTGATCTCCTGGTGGAACCGCCGGGGGCCGCAGGAGCCGGGGTTCAGCCAGAGAACGCCGTCCTTCTCCTCCAGCAGATACTTGTGGGAGTGGCCGAACACCACCGCGTCGACCCCGGCCAGGTCCGCCGGGACCTCCTTTTTGTTGTGGACCATATAGAAGGTCACGCCTCCCAGTGCAACGGTGCGGTCGTGGGGGATCTGCTCTGCCCACTCCTTGTCGTTGTTGCCCCGGACAACGTAGAGGGGCGCGTACTGCTCCAGCTGGTCCACGATGCTCGGTTTGTTGATGTCCCCGCCGTGGAGAATGGCGTCGGCGGTTTTCAGAAGCTCCGCCACCTCCGGCCGCAGCAGGCCGTGGGTGTCGGACAAAATGGCCAGTTTCATAGGGTACCGCCTCCCGCTCAAATGATGACGCCCTCACAGTGGTCGATCTCGTGCTGGATGATCTGGGCCGTCCAGCCGGTGAAGGTTTTCAGCCGCTCTTGGAACTTCTCGTTCTGCCAGCGCACCTTGATGGACTTCCATCGCTTGGCCGGGCGGGTGCCGGTGAGGGACAGGCACCCCTCCTCCGCCTGATAGGGCCCGGACTGTTTGACGATCTCCGGATTGAACATGACCATGTAGGTCCCCTCGTTGTCAAAGGCGATGATGCGCTTGTTGACGCCGATCATATTGGCCGCCATGCCCACACAGCCGGTATTGTGGTGCTCCAGCGTCTCCAGCAGGTCAGCCGCGATAGGCAGGTCCTCCGGTACGGCGGGCTCCGCCTTCCGGGCCAGAAAGGCCTCGTCTTTACAAATCTCTCGAATCATGGGTTCGATCTCCTTGTGTTTTAACGTAACCGCCCCGGAACTCCGGGCCGTTTTGCTTCCACCTGCATTATACACGGCCGCCCGGAACCAGACAAGCCCCGGATGAACTGGGGCCCCGCTCCCAGGCACGCGTCAGGCCCCCGGCTTTCCGCCGGGGGCCTGACACATAAGGGACGCTTTATTTCTTTTCCACCGGAATCCAGACCTCACAGTAGTAGTCCTGATCCTGGGTGCCCTGTTCAAACCTGCTGGCATCGCTGTACAGCTCCACATTGATGCCGGCGGCAATTTTATAGTCGGGGTTCGTGGGCAGCCACTGGGAGAAAATCTGCTGGTTCAGCCCCTGGAGGGCCTGGGGCATCTTTCCCGTACAGGGGAACACCGCCCAGGTGTGGGCCGGGATGGTGCGGGTGGCGAAGCCCTCCGGAATCTCCCGGGCGGGGTCATAGTTGTCGGCGATGAGATATTCAAACTCGTTGCCGCCCATGCTCTCGTCCAGGTTGATGCCGTACACGCCCCGCACCACCTCGCCCCCCCCGGTGCGGAAGTGCTCCGCCCAGAACTGGGGCACCTGGACGGCGGCGCCCTCATACTTGAATGTCTTGGCCCGGCACAGCACCGTAAACGTCTCTTTTTTCATAATCCTGCAATCCATGTTTTGACCACCTTCCAATGTCACTTTGATCCTCAGCGGAGCAAAGGAGCGGGCCGCGCCTCCGCTTTTTCTCAGTGCGGCAGGTGTGAGGCCGTGGAAGCGGGTAAAGGCCTTGGTGAAGCTGTCCGGCGAGTCATAGCCGAACTCCAGCGCAATGTCGATGATCTTCCGGTCCGTCGTGAGGACCTCCAGCCCGGCGGCGGAGAGCCGGCGCTGGCGGATGTAGTCGCCCACCGTCATGCCGCACAGCATGGAAAACCCCTTCTGAAAATAAAAGGGAGCCAGGGCCGCCTGCTGTGCGATCTCCCGGATGGTCAGCTCCTCCCGGAGATGTTCCTCGATATACTGAATCGCCTGATGAATGCTTGTTACCCAATCCATTGGTCACACCGTCCTTCTGACATCCAGCATACCGGAGAACTGCGGCCTCTGCCCGATTTTTTGTGCTTATGTTTGTCCGGCCCTGGGATTTTGTGGTCTCTCTTTTTCGTTTTTGGATGCGCTCCTATCTGGTCGTCAGGCCTCCCCATTGAAGGACAAGAGCTCTCAATATTTAAAGCAAGGCCATTCACGCCCATCTTACAGGTACCGCCCGGTGATGCTTCGGGGATTCTGCTTCACCTGGGCGGGCGTGCCGGCCGCCACAATTTCGCCGCCGGACTCGCCGCCGCCCGGGCCCATATCCACCAGGTAGTCGGCACTGCGGATCACATCCAGGTCGTGCTCGATCACCACCACAGTGGCGCCGCTGTCCAGCAGGGTCTGGAACACCCCCATCAGCGTCCGCACATCCAGCGGGTGCAGGCCGATGGTGGGCTCGTCAAAGACAAAGACCGTGTCCTCCTGGCCCCGGCCCATTTCACTGGCCAGCTTCAGCCGCTGGGCCTCCCCGCCGGAGAGGCTGGGGGGGTCCTCCCCGAGGGTCAGATACCCCAGGCCCAGATCCTCCAGCACCTGGAGCCGCTGGCGGACCACCTTCCAGTCGGTGCAGGCGTCCAGCGCCATGTGGATGTCCATGTCCATCAGCTCCGGCAGGGTGAATGCCGCCCCGGAGCGGGTCTTGAGCCGCACCCGGCCCGCATCCTTTCCGTACCGGGAGCCCCGGCACTCCGGGCATGGGATGTCCACATCGGGCAGGAACTGGACGTCCAGGCTGATAGAGCCGGTGCCGTCGCACACCGGGCAGCGGAGCTTCCCCGTGTTGTAGGAAAAGTCCCCCGCCTTATACCCCAGGGTCTTGGCCTCCGGGCTCCGGGCGTAGAGCTTCCGCAGCTCATCGTGGACGTTGGCATAGGTGGCCACAGTGGAGCGGACATTGATGCCGATGGGGGTCGCGTCGATGAGCTTGACCCGCTGGATGCCCGGCGCCTCCACCGCCTTCACATGGGGCGGCAGCGGTTTCCCGGACGTCATCGCCTCCAGACCCGGCACCAGGCTCTCCAGAATCAGCGTGGTCTTGCCGGAGCCGGACACCCCCGTCACCACCGTGAGCCTGCCCTTGGGAAGATCCAGCGCCAGCGGTTTTACTGTATGGATCGCACCGGTCTCCAGGTGGATGCTCCCCTCCGCAAACACCGCCTCCGGCCCGGCCTGGGGCCGTGCGATGGGTTTACTCTCTCCCGACAGGAAAGGGCCGATCTGGGAGCTTCCATTGGCGGCCAGCTCCTCCACGGTGCCCTGGGCAATCACCCGGCCGCCCCGGGTCCCGGCCTCCGGCCCCAGCTCGATGATCCAGTCCGCGTGGGACAGGATCTGGGCGTCGTGGTCCACCAGCAGCACGGAGTTCCCGTCTGCCACTAGGTCGTCCATCACAGCGGTCAGCCCCGCGATGTTGGCCGGGTGCAGGCCGATGGAGGGCTCGTCCAGCACGTACAGCACCCCCGTGGTGCGGTTGCGCACCGCCCGGGCCAGCTGCATCCGCTGCCGCTCGCCGGTGGAGAGAGTGGCGGCGGCGCGGTCCAAGGTCAGATACCCCAGCCCCAGCTCCATGAGCCGCCGGGCCACCGTCTGGAAGGACTCGCAGATGCGCTCCGCCATGGGGCGCATCTCTGCGGGCAGAGAGACGGGCACCTCGGCCACCCAGCCCACCAGCGCCTCCAGGGACATCTTGCAGGCCTCATCCAGTCCAATGCCCCGGAGCCGGGGCCTGCGGGCCGCCTCGGACAGGCGGGTGCCGCCGCAGTCGGGACACACGTCCTCCTTCAAAAATCTCTCCACCCGCTTCATACCCTTCTCGTCCTTCACCTTGGACAGGGCGTTTTCCACGGTGTAGACCGCGTTGAAATAGGTAAAGTCCAGCTCCGTGGCCTGATCCAGCTTTTTGCCCCGGTAGAGGATGTGCTTTTTCTCCGCTGGTCCGTTGTAGACGATGTCCTTCTCCTCCGGCGTCAGCTCCCGGAAGGGCACGTCCGTCCGCACGCCCATGGCCCGGCACACGTCGGTCATCAGCGACCACATGAGACTGTTCCAGGGCGCAACCGCCCCCTGGTCAATGGTCAGGGACTCGTCGGGGACCAGGGTGGAGCGGTCCACCGCCCGCACCACGCCGGTGCCGCCGCAGGTGCGGCAGGCCCCCTGGCTGTTGAAAGCCAGCTCCTCGGCGCCGGGGGCATAGAAATGGGCGCCGCACTCCGGGCAGGTCAGCTCCTGCCCCGCCGCCACCGCCAGGGAGGGCGGCACATCGTGCCCGTTGGGGCAGCGGTGACTGGCCAGGCGGGAGTACATCAGCCGCAGGCTGTTGAGCAGCTCCGTCCCCGTGCCGAAGGTGCTGCGGATTCCCGGCACGCCGGGCCGCTGGTGGAGGGCCAGGGCCGCCGGGACATACAGCACCTCATCCACGTCCGCCCTGGCCGCCTGGGTCATCCGGCGGCGGGTGTAGGTGGACAGGGCCTCCAAATACCGCCGGGAGCCCTCGGCATACAGAACCCCAAGTGCCAAAGAGGATTTTCCGGAGCCGGAGACCCCGGCGATGCCGACGATCTGGTTCAGTGGAACTTCTACGTCAATATTTTTCAAATTGTGGACTCTGGCGCCCCGGACCTGGATCTTGTCCGGCTTATGCGCCTGCCACATCATTTTATCCATCCTTCTTGCCCCCATTCCAAGGGATAACGGTCTGTTGTCCCATCCAGTAAAGTCGTAAATCTGGACCTATATTGTACCACACGGACTCGACGGAAGAAAGCACTTCTGCAAACGCGTTGTGGAACAGATCAGACCGTTTGTGTTTCACCCTTGTATTATCGGATGGGATATGGTATGATAAAATAAAGTTAAATCAGTAAATTTGTTTTTATTTTACGAGAGGGGGTGACGGTGTGCCGAAGGTAGCGTATTCGGAGGAGGACAGAGCGCGCATCAGAACACAGCTTGTTGCAGTCGGGCTTGAGCTGATGGCAAAACAGGGCATCCAGCACACGACGGTGGAGCAGGTATATAAAAAGGTTGGGATCTCACGGACGTTCTTCTACTCTTTTTTCTCCACAAAAGAAGATCTGATCATCGAGACCCTTTACTTGCAGCAGCCCAAGATCATCCAATACGTACAGGCGCTGATGGCCGACCCCACACTGAGCTGGCGCGACGCTGTGAAGCAGTTTCTCCACGCCTGCTGCTATGGCGAGGAAAACGGGATTGCAGTTTTAACCATCGAAGAACAGCAGCTGATTTTCAAGCGCCTGTCAAAAGAGAGCTATCAGGTGTTCCGCCAAAAGCAGCACCGTCTTTTCGGAGAAATTTTAGAAAACTTCGGCATCAAGGCAGATACCGCAAGGATCAACCTATTTACGAATTTAAGCTTGACCGCGATGGTGGTACGCAGAGCCATCCCCAATACGCTCCCTCTGTTTGTCCCGGAGGCCGCGGATGAAACGGTAGATTTTCAGCTGAATGCGATTGTGGACGCCTTGGAGAAATTGAAAACAGACCCCACCCCTTGAGAAGTGGAAATGAACATCCGTCTCAATATCATGTTTCGGCGTTATATTCAGACGGATTTCTTTTCAGGCAAAATAAAAACAAATTTATAAAATCATTCTTATTTTAGGTGACCACGGCAATCGCAGCAGGGCGAACAAACGGTAAGGATTTGAGAAACCCCGCCGCTGAAATGCTGGAACAATTTTAATGCGCCTTCATAGAGATCGAACCGCATACTTACGAAATAGATGAGGCTGTGGGTACTGCCCGACACAGTTTCACATAAAAAACATCAAAACATTTAAGGAGGAAACAATCATGGGACTGTTCAGCAAGTTGTTCAAGGGGCCGGAGATCGACATGGAAAAGAGTAATGCAAACGCGAAGAAAATGCGGGCTCTCTTTAACCAGGTGGTGGAGGACGGAGACAGCTACAGGCTGATTTTCGGCTATACCGAGGATGTGAGCCGGTTCAACTACGGGTTTGTCCATGGCAGCAAGACGAAAATCGGGAATCTGATTGTGGGCTGGAACGAGGTCAGTCAAACGATTGTGGTCGTTCCCACGGTGCCCGATCTCTCCGGCTGCGGTGACCCGACCTACTACCGCCGCTCTGAAATTTTGAAAGCCTACCGCAACAAATACCCTACCGACGCTTTTATCATTTACCCGGACAAAAAAGAGTATATCGGCATCAATGCCTACGACTGGCTGGAGGATGAAAAACTGTATGTCTATGTGTCCCAGGACCAGGAGCTGGCCGCTTTTACCGACTTCTTTATGAACCAATTCGCAACAAAGTGAGGTAAAAAATGCCTTTTGGAGAAATTGGCGCATTTCTGCTGCTTCTTGCGGCGGTGTTCCTGTTTGGTAATGTTTGGTTCCACTTTGTGGAGGCACTATTGGAGCGGATCAAAAAGCTGTTCATATGCGGCAGGAAGCCTTCAGCATGGCATACGCTCCCCCCTGATGAGGAGGACAGAGAAAATAGATAAGGGTGACCATTTGTGTCTGCCCGCTGGGCGCGGAGGGGCGTACAGCGGAACAAACGTCAATATTCCCTGCTTTTGTCCGGGGTATCAGCCGGGCGGCAATGCTGGCCCACTGTAACCGCTCATGAATCTCCTCACCGGTCAGGACACGTTCACCAGAAACAGGAGAACCGCACCCAGCGTTAGATCCGCCACCCACTTTTCCCCTACTGCGCCTCTTCCCGCCGGTCGTCTAGGAAAAGTTCCGGCATCTCTCATCCTTGGGAGAACAGCCAGCCCATGATCTCGGAGTCGCCGGTAAATAGATTTCCGCCGCCGTGCTGGCTGGGGGCACCGCCTTCTCGGAAGTAGTCCGAATCCTTGACGTCCAGCACCAGCAGCCGGCTGATCTCCCCCTCGGTCAGTCCTGCCTCTGTATAGAGGTCATGGAGCCGGTTGTATGCCTCCCGGCTCGGCTCCGCGCTGTAGTATTCATCCCCCTCCCCGATGACGAAATACACCGGCACCCTGGCCTCCGCCACCGGCTCGTAGGCCCCGTCCCACTGGGAGGAGCACTGGAGATAGGCCGTGAACAGATCGGGCCGCATCCCCATGACACGGGACAAGGTCTCCCCGCCTCCGGAGTAGCCCTCGGCATACACCCTCTCCCGGTCAATATTGTAGCGGTCCAGCAGATACTCTGTAAGGGCAATGGTCTGTACCGCCGAGGTCTCCCCCCAGTCACTGAGCTGCGGGGCGGCCACAATCATACGGTCGTTATAATTCAGCGCCTCGAAGGCAAAGTTCTCGCTGTATAGGTTCTGTCCCACGCCCTGGAAATACAGCCCCTCATAGCCGGGAAGAGTAAGGAACAAAGCATAGGACTCGCTGCCGTCGTAGCTGTCCGGAATGTAGATATGGTAATGGATCTCCCCCTCCGGGGCGTGGAGCACATTGTTCATCTGAAAGTCCCGATAGCTCTCTGTTCCCCCGGTGACCTTCAGTTCCAGCTCCGAAGATTCCGGCGGTGTGTCAGGTGTAGCCTCTGGTGTCTCCTGCACCTGTGCCGGCGGTTCGGATGTTTCCGGGGCGGGCTGCACCACTGCCTCTGCCCCGCAGGCGGTGAGCCCCAGTTCCATAGTCAGTGTCAGGAAAAACGTCAAGATCTGTTGGACGGAAAACATATCAGCACCTTCTTTCTCAACAATTGTAGACCCGCTGGTCTGCCTTCGGAAGTTCCGATTGGTTAGGCGGTATAAACAAAAAGATTAAAACCATTTTGGGGCGGCTCTATCCCCACAGAGCCGCCCAGGGTGAGCAGACGTTTACTGCTTGCAGGATCATCCCACCACCCGCGCTCTGCTGGAGCGGCTCCCTATGACCGTGACCATGGGCGAATTGAACGGGAACGAAAAATTTTTTTCAGGGAGGAAAGTCTGCCTGCCAACACCCAGCGGCCCGGACAGATCCACACCAGCGATCTGATGCTCTGCGGCTCTGACTGCCTGGTGCTGTTCTATGAGAGCTTCTCCAGCTCCTATTCCTACACCGCCTCGGGCCAAATCAATGACCCTGACGGTTTGTCCTTTGCACTGGTCAGGGACAGTGTGGAAGTTACCTTCCAGGCTGCGCCATAAGGGGATCAACAGAATCCCCTCTCTGTTTGATTCATAAACCGATTGACAGGAAACCATCCTGTCCCAAACCTCTGTTCAGGCTGGGATGGGATGGTTTCATTTCGTCCGGAGGTATTCTTATGAAAAGATTAAGATGCAGATTTCCTGTAACAATCGCCTCCACCCTGCTTTTCTTTTTCACGCTGCATGCAGTGCATCGCCGGGAACCGGGAAGTCCCTGGTCCCGCTGGAATCGGAGGCACAGGCAGTTTCTTTTGCAGGCAGTGAAAGAATTACCGCCTATTTGCTGCGGAAACCGCAGCGCAAACTGCGGCAATAGAATCACAACCGACCGGGATAGAGAACCCGTCCCCGCAAAAAGCCGCAGACCAGTCGGAGGAATGCTGGAAGAAGCTCACCGCCCGTTTGGAGGAACAGTATACCGGGCCATCGTCAGAAGCGCCGGAGCCTCCAGACGCACGGCGCCCAAGGGAATCTGAATTCTGTGACCGCCTGCCCTCCCCCTTCGCCAATCAAATCGGATTTCTCTCAAGCAAGCTGACTGGACAGCAACTAAGATCGCGGATAAAATATTTCTTGACCCAACCAGATACCGGTTTCTATTTCTATCATTGCGGGTGATTGAATGTCCAACCATAAAAAGAGAACCTTGGCGGAATTTCCTGATCTGATGCTGGATTGGGACCCGCTGAACAACTCCGGCATACGTCCGGAAGATCTTACCAGCGGCAGTCACCAAGTGGTCGTCTGGACCTGCCATAAATGCGGCCGGAGATGGAGCTGTCAGGTACGGAACCGAATTCAAGGAACCGGGTGTACCTGCGATGCAATGGCGCGGAAAACCGCCTCTCTCCGGAAAAAGCTGGTGGCCCGAGATGGCTCCCTGGCAGAGCATCGCCCCGATCTGGCTGCACAGTGGCATCCCACGAAAAACGGAGATCTGTCCCCCTGGGACGTCACCTGCAGTTCCACTTACGCCGCCTGGTGGATAGATGCTATGGGCCGCGAGTGGAAAACCCAGGTGTCCGTTCGCTGCCGGAACCCGTCTCCTACCGACGCCCCCGCCCACATCGTCTACCCCGGGCACAATGATCTGGCCAATCGAAATCCGGAGCTCTCTGCGGAATGGGACCCGGACCGAAATGGGGAACTTACCCCTGAGCAGGTGTCCCCTGGTTCCAACCAACTGGTCTGGTGGCGCTGTAAAAAGGGGCATACCTGGCCCGCCATTGTCTCCTCCAGAGTCAGCGGACGTGGATGCCCCATCTGCAGCCAGGAGCGAAACACATCCTTTCCAGAACAGGCGCTGCTGTATTATCTGCGAAAATTAGGTCCATCCGTGTATAATCGCTATCAGGTGGAGAAACATCTGGAAATTGATCTCTATTTTCCGGATTATAAACTGGGCATCGAATATGACGGGGCCTATTATCACCGCTCCCGAAAAAAAGAGCAGATCGACGCCCGAAAAAACAAACGATTGAAGGAATTGGGGATCACCCTGATCCGTGTTTTGGAAGACGGAATCACACCTCCCTCCGATACAGAACACATCTTCTGGAGTCACAGGGGACAGCTGGACCATGTGATTGTCGAAGTTCTGAATTTTGTATCCCAGTACTTGGGCAGTTCATCTGCCATCTCCGTGGATACAAAACGGGATCAGACCGAGATCTGGGAAGGATACATCACAGAGGCAAAGGAAAACAGCATTGCCGTGAAATGTCCCGAGCTGCTCTCCCAGTGGCATCCCACGAAAAACGGCAGCCTGAAACCGGAATATATCCCGTACGGCTCCAACAAACGCCTGTGGTGGAAGTGCACACAATGCGGATATGAGTGGCAGTCCCCTGTTGCCAGCCGGACCCGCGGTACTCGCTGCCCTGTCTGCACAGGAAATACTGCGGCAGAGGGAATCAACGACCTGTGTACCACCCATCCAGACCTGGTAAAAGAGTGGAACTTCGGCAAGAACAAAGACCTCTCCCCCAAGCACTACTCCGCCGGCAGCGGCAAATATGTGTGGTGGGTCTGCTCCGCCTGTGATTTTGAATGGCAGGCCGCCATTTCCAACCGGACGCGGAATCGAAATTGCCCCCGCTGCATCGGAAAGGTAACCGCACCGGAAAAATCGCTGGCGCGAACCTACCCACACCTCGCGCAGCAGTGGTGTTTTTCCCGTAATGGAGAACTCACTCCCCAGGATGTCCTCCCTCACTCTGATAAAAAAGTGTGGTGGCAGTGCTCCGCCGGGCATACCTGGAGCGCCGCGATATCCAGCCGGGTCCGGGGAAACGGCTGTCCCTACTGCGGAAACAAGCGGATTCTGCCAGGTTATAACGACTTTGCCTCAACCCATCCGGAGCTTCTGAAGGAATGGGACTACCATAAAAATTCTGTTCAGCCAACCGAAATCTTCGCCGGAAGCCAGAAAAAAGTATATTGGTTATGCGGGAAAGGACACAGCTGGCAGGCAACTGTATATAACCGAGTCCATGGCAACAACTGCCCCTACTGTGCTGGAAAATATGCCGTTCCGGGGGAGACCGATCTGACGTCAAACGCTCCCCTTCTGGCCGAGGAGTGGCACCCAGAGAAAAACAGGCCTCTGACCCCTCAGAACGTGACCGCTGGGAGCAGCCGTAAAGTATGGTGGAAATGCAGACGCTGCGGCTTCGAATGGCAGGCCATCGTATGGTCCCGCTGCAAAGGCCGGGGGTGTCCGCGCTGCGCCGGGAAAATAAAATCTCCTTCAGGGCCTGCATAAGACAAGCGAGCCAGCACCCGGACGGGTGTTGGCTCGCTTCAGGCTGTCGAAAAAGTCCAAAGACTTTTCCG
>ENA-ORUM01001261-ORUM01001261.1-human-gut-metagenome-genome-assembly--contig:-NODE-1261-length-21744-cov-12.680483_pt1 | contig 21744 bp, 19 predicted proteins | sample MGYA00242083_ERZ509217 | MGnify/ENA primary metagenome ERZ509217 (study PRJEB26280, sample SAMEA2338831) | human gut metagenome | biome: human gut; feature: human-associated habitat; material: faeces...
TTTTTGAATTTAGTATATGGTGTGGTTGAGGAGCACATTCATGCGTTTGGCTTGTTTTAAACCTTAAAGTAACTTGAAGGTCAACACAAAATATCTTATAATGAAAGAAAAATTATCAGGAGCAATCATCATGAAAAAACAATTTCACATTGGAGAGATTTCAGAATTTTTCAATCTGCCTGCTTCCACCTTACGTCACTGGGAAAGCACAGGGATTTTGACACCAAAAAAGAATCACGAAAATAACTACCGCGAGTATACGATAGAAGACTTTATGAATCTCTCCGATATTATTTTTTACAAAAGTCTGGGACTCCCGCTCAAACAGATACAAACGATGGAACAGTCCACCCCTGAAGAGCATTCCTTTTTATTACATGAAAAAATTGATGAATTAGTTCAGCAACAGCAAGAACTTCAGCACCGAATGCAAAAACTTCGCAATCATCTAAATGCTATAAATACTTTAAATGAGCTGAAATCCCATCCATTCACAGAAGTCGACATCGATACCGACTGTATTGTCTCTTTTGATTTAGGTGAAATCGAAAAACTCCGACAATATATTGAGAATCCGTATCTGTATTCTCGTGTACAGCATTCAGAACATATTCAGTCAGAGCTTCGGGGATTGACGATTCCGTCTGAACAGCGCTCTTTGTTTCCCGATACTCAGGTACTTTGGGAGAAGAGCAGACACCGTTACATCGCTTGTTTGATGAAAGAAGAAGTCACGGAAGGATTTCCTAATAATTTGTCTCAACTGCTGTCGCAGATTCAAAAGACATACCGCACCGGTTTTATAATCAGCCGATTTTTATTGCGTGCCAAAGAAAATGGAAAGCTCTATGACTTTTACAAAACATTTGTTGAAATTGAGGAGGATTCTTATTTATGTTAACATCACTTGCATTTATTTTTCTCGTAGGTCTTGCTGCCGCAGCTATTTGTCAGCAATTAAAGCTACCCCGTATTATTGGAATGCTCATCACCGGAATCATTCTAGGTCCATATGTTCTTGACTTGCTTGATCCTTCTATTTTGTCCATTTCATCCGAGTTACGGCAAATGGCTCTGATCATCATTCTGTTAAAGGCCGGATTGTCATTAGATCTGTCTGACTTAAAAAAAGTCGGGCGTCCCGCTGTTTTGATGTCATTTGTACCTGCAAGTTTTGAAATACTCGCTTTTTTCCTTTTTGCCCCTCATATTTTGGGGATTAAACCGATTGAGGCAGCTGTCATGGGAGCCGTTCTCGCTGCAGTATCTCCTGCTATTGTCGTACCACGAATGGTCCGCCTGATGGTCCAGAATTACGGTACAGATAAAAGTATTCCGCAGCTTATCCTTGCCGGTGCCTCCTGCGATGATATTTTTGTCATCGTGCTGTTTTCCACATTTTCCAATATAACCCAAGGTGGAAATGCACATCTGATGGATTTTGTCAACATTCCGGTTTCCATCTTGTTCGGCATCGTACTCGGTGGCATTACCGGGTATCTGCTCAGTTTATTTTTCGAGACAGCATATGCACACAAGCATTGTGTCCGAAACAGTATGAAAGTGATTATTGTATTAGGAATTTCTTTTTTGTTAATGGCAATTGAAACGTGGATGAAAGACATTGTATCTATATCCGGTCTTTTAGCTGTTGTAAGCATGGCATGCCTGTTAAAAATTAAAAGCACCACTTTTGTTTCCAAAAGACTTTCTGATAAATTTGGGAAATTGTGGCTCGCCGCAGAAGTCATTCTGTTTGTTTTAGTCGGAGCTGCTGTAGATATCCGCTATACGCTGAACGCAGGAGGTGCTGCCATTCTCATGATACTGGTTGCACTTCTATTTCGTTCTGTCGGAGTTGCGATATGCCTTATCCGGACGAGGCTCACAAAAAAAGAACGGTTCTTCTGTATCCTTTCTTATCTTCCAAAGGCTACCGTTCAGGCTGCTATTGGCTCTGTTCCGCTTGCTATGGGACTCCCTTGCGGACAGATTGTCCTTTCCGTTGCAGTTTTAGGAATTTTAATCACTGCCCCGCTTGGTGCCATATTGATCGATGGCACTTACAAAAAACTACTTTGCCAATCAAAAAATAAGAAATAACGGAACGTTTTCATTGATTCTTCAAAAACTGTTCACATTTTTCTTACTTTTCTATCACACTTTTTACACAAAAAGCCAGTATACTAATAACCATAAAAGATATTAATCTTTTTATATCATTTTCTTTTTCATAATTGCCGGTCATAAGACCGGCTTTTCCTCTGTTTATCCCCTTTTTATATACAACATAAATCTTCTTAAGATTAACTTAATAAAATTTCCTTTTCTTTTAGAATCTAATCATATTTTGGACACATTTTTCTTTTATACTAAAGTCAGATAGTTGATAGAACAACTATCTCCCCCCTCATAAAGTAATTCATCTTCGGGGTAACTCGAAGATGTACACTTTACTCTCATTCCTTTAAATAACCAAAAAAGAAAGCTGTCACAGCTTTCTTTTTTTGTCTATCTTTTTCGTTTTTCCATCCAAGTCAGCAAATCGTCAAAAACCAGACTACGATCCACTTCATTTAAAATCTCATGGCGGTCATTTTCATATAACTTCATAGAAACATCTTCTATTCCACATGATTTGTAATTTTTATAAATGTTTTCCACACTCTTTCCAAAGTTACCAACAGGGTCGTCTTTTCCAGCAACCAAAAATATAGGAAGTGTCTTTGGTATCTTTCCATTTTTTTCCTGATGGTTTACTGCCAGTATTCCACAGAACATCTGATAATAAGCGTTTACGGTAAACACAAAGCTGCATAACGGATCTTTTGCATACTTTTGAGAATTAACGGGATTCCTTGACAGCCAGTCCGAACCATTTGTCTCTTGTGAGAACTTCTTATTGAAACCGCCAAACGCCATATTGTTCACCAATTTACTGCGGTATTCCCAGCCTTTTCCAAAAGCAATAATACGACATAGCACTTTGCCGGCTGTAAGAAGCAGATTGGACTTGCTTCCAGTTCCCATCACAATGGCTCCCGAAATGCCATCCCCATATAATCCAAGATACTGTCGAAGCAGAAAAGATCCCATACTATGTCCCAGCATAAAATATGGTACATCTTTATATTTTTTCTTCGTTATCTTTCTCAAATGGTGAATATCTCCTATCACGTAGGTATTTCCTTTGGATTCATGAAAAAATCCAAGCTTATCTTTTGACGTGACAGATTTGCCATGACCTAGATGGTCATGGCCCACAACATAATATCCTTTTTCTGCTAGAAATCGTGCAAATTCATCGTAACGGTCAATATGCTCCACCATGCCATGGCACATCTGCAATACCGCCGCCACTTTTCCATCCGGTATCCACTCAATTGCATGGATCTGCGTGGTGCCGTCTTTGGATGGATAATAAAATTCGTTTTTCACTACTCTTTTGTTCATTTACATCATCTGCTATCTATCATGAATTCTTATATAATCTCTGTGCGGACACAATGGCTTGTAAGCCGGACGGATGATCTTATCCACATTCTTCAGCTCTTCTAACCGATGTGCACTCCAACCTACGATACGTGCTGCCGCAAAAATCGGTGTATAAAGCGCTTTTGGAAGCCCAAGCATTCCATATACCAAACCACTGTAAAAATCGACATTTGCGTTAACACCTTTGTAAATTCTACGTTTTTCCCCAATCACTTCTGGCGCCATATGCTCTACCATCTCATACAAAGCATATTCTTTTTCGCAGCCTTTCTCCGTTGCAAGCTGCTTTACAAATTTTTTAAAGATATCTGCTCTTGGGTCAGAAACAGAATATACTGCATGTCCCATTCCATAGATCAGCCCTTTTTTATCAAATGCTTTTTTATCAAGCAGATCTTCCAAATATTTACGAACTGCATCCCTGTCTTCCCAGTCTGACAAATGTTCTTTCATATCTTCAAACATCTGTGTCACCTTAATATTGGCGCCACCATGCTTTGGCCCTTTCAAAGATGCCATCGCTGCCGCCATAGTCGAATAGGTATCTGTTCCGGATGAAGTTACAACGTGTGTCGTAAAGGTCGAGTTATTTCCACCGCCGTGATCCATATGTAATACTAATGCCATATCCAGAATCTTTGCCTCTAATGGTGTATATTTCCGATCTTCACGAAGCATCATTAAAATATTTTCCGCCATAGACAGTTCTTTTAATGGTGCATAGATATATAAATCTTCACCTCTGCGATAATTGTAAGCATGATAGCCATATACCATTAACATCGGGAACTGGCTGATCAAATTCAGACACTGGCGCAGAACATTCGGAATCGATGTGTCATCCGCTTTTTCATCGTAAGAATACAGATTCAGTATAGAGCGTGACAAACTATTCATCATATCTCTGCTTGGTGCTTTCATAATAATATCACGCACAAAATTCGGTGGAAGTGTTCTTCTCTCTGACAATGCTTCTGTAAATCTCTTCAGCTGCCCTTCTGTCGGAAGTTCCCCGAACAACAGCAGATATGTCGTCTCTTCAAATCCGTAATGTCCCTCTGCCAAAAATCCATTCACCAGATCCTTGATATTGTAACCCCGGTAATACAAATTTCCCTCACACGGTACTTCCTCACCGTCTACAATCTGAGATGCACAGACATCAGAAATGTTAGTCAGCCCGGCGAGAACACCCTTTCCGTTGACATCACGCAGGCCTCTTTTTACCTGATATTCTGTATATAACTCTTTTTCAATTGCATTGCTTTCTTCACACAATTTTGCAAGCTGCAAAATCTCTGGTGTAATGTCAAACAATAACTCGTCTATTGAATTTGCCATAGCCATTCCCCTTTCCGTCTTTAAAGTATTGTAGTTTATTATACTAAATTGTAAATAAAAAAACAACAAATATATCATGAACGATTTCTTAAAAAAGAGACAAATTTTTGTAAAATTTGTCTCTTTTTTCAAAATATTCTAATTGCTCGTCGGAAAATATGGTCTCAATGCTCCCGCCACATTACTGATCGGCATCGTCTGAAGCCAAACGCGTCCAGGTCCCGTAATCACTGTATTAAACAGTCCCTCTCCTCCAAATACGACATTTTTTAATCCTCTGATTGTCTGAATGTCCATCTGGCAGCTTGGTGTCATCGCCGCAAGATGTCCTGAATCAATTACGATCTGCTGTCCCGGCTGCAGTTCATATTCCACTACATGACCATCAAACTCAGCAAAAACCGTTCCTATTCCAGACACCCTCTGCAAGATAAATCCTTCTCCACCGAACAATCCCGATGCCACTTTTTTGTGGAAATGAATCGACAGTTCCACACCTGCTTCTCCCGCAAGAAACGCACTTTTCTGGAAAATCATCTCATTTCCAGGTGATACCTGAAATGCCTTGATAGAACCCGGAAAGCTTGAAGCAAATGCGATCATTCCATTTCCGCCCTGTGCTGTGTAAGTATTTTGAAATAAAGCTTCTCCTGAAAATGCTCTTCCAAATACTTTTCCGATACCTCCGTTTGATGTCGTCTGCATCTCCATATTCGGTGACATCCACGACATTGATCCACGCTCTGTGATCATTTTTTCACCGGATTCCAAATAACAGATGACAACCGGTAATGTCTCCCCTTTGATTTCATAACGCATATGAATCCCTCCTTTGTGAAGTTTATAGCTGCTGATTAATTCTATCACTAAGCACTGCAAATTCCTGCAATGTCAAAGCTTCACCTCTCACACTCGGACCTTTTCCAAGACTTTCGATCGCAGTTGTGATCACTTCTTTCGGAAGATGAATCTCCGGCGAATTATTCAGTCCGTTGGCAAGTGTTTTTCTTCTCTGGTTAAAAGAAGCACGGATAATCTGGAACATTAATTTTTCATTTTCAACTTGTACCGGCGGTTCTTTATGACGTGTCAGACGAATGACTGCCGAACCAACCTTTGGTCTTGGCATAAAACAATTCGGCGGCACATTCGCAACAATATATGGTTCTGCGTAATACTTCACAGCGAGGGAAAGTGCCCCGTAATCTTTGGTCCCCGGTCCCACCTGCATCCGATCTGCCACCTCTTTTTGCACCATGACAGTAATACTTTCAATCGGTACATGGCTTTCAAACAAGCCCATAATAATCGGTGTCGTAATATAATACGGCAGATTTGCTACCACTTTGATCGGCTTGTTGTCATTATATTCCTTTGCAAGTTTTGGAATATCCACTTTCAGCACATCGTCATTGATCACAGTCACATTGTCGTATGCCTGCAACGTATCCTCCAAGATCGGAATCAATGCTTTGTCGATCTCCACCGCCACAACCTGTCTTGCAGCACATGCGAGATACTGTGTCATCGTCCCGATTCCCGGTCCGATCTCCAGCACAAAGTCATCCTTCGTAATCTCTGCTGAACTGATGATTTTATCCAACACATGTGTGTCGATCAAAAAATTCTGTCCAAACTTTTTCTGAAATGAAAAATCGTATTTTTGTAATATTTCAATTGTATTTTGCGGATTGCCTAATGTTGGCTTTGTCATATATTTACCTCAAATTCTAAATAAATCTCTTCCATTTTTCTCTGTGCGGCTAACAACTTCATCGTAGCTGATTCCTTTGAGCTGCGCGATCTCCTGAGCGATATAAGGAATATTCAGAGAAGAATTGCGTTTTCCTCGATTCGGAGCCGGTGCAAGATACGGCGAATCCGTCTCCAGCAGAATCTTTTCCATCGGTATATCTGCCACAACTTCTTTGAGTTTCTTGCTATTCTTAAATGTGACAACACCTCCGACACCGATGTGAAATCCCATCTTCACATATTCCTGCGCCATCTCTTTTGAATACGAAAAGCAATGAATTACACCGCGAAGTCCTTTTGCATGCTGCTGCATCATCTCAAGCGTGTCCGCCGCCGCATCTCTGCTGTGAATGATGACCGGAAGGTTGAATTCCCGCGCCAGTTCAAGCTGCCTTTGGAACCATTTTTTCTGTATCTCATGAGATTCGTTATCCCAATAATAGTCAAGTCCAATTTCTCCAACTGCCACAACCTTATCTCTCTTGCACTGTTCTCTCAAATATGCAAATTTTTCCTCATCCAGTATTCCTACTTCATCCGGATGCACACCTACTGCCGCATAGATAAATGGATACTCTTGTGCCAATTGTACCACTTCTGTGCAGGATTGAAAAGTGGCACCGACATTAATAATCGTGCCAATGCCATTTTCCTGCATAGAATTTAAAAGCTCTGTTCTGTCTTCCTCAAACTGCTCATCATCATAATGCGCATGGCTTTCAAATATCATTGCTTCCATCTTATAAAATCTCTTTTCTTAACTGTTCCGGAGTCTTCTGTGACAATAATGCCGGCGCAATATCAAATACTGTCTTCGCCCCACATTCACCATTTGCGGAAAGTCTGTATGCCGCTCTTGCATAAGCAACTAAAACACTTGAAGTAAACTCCGGATTTGAATCCAGTTTCAAAGAATACTCAATCACATGTTTATTTCCTTCTCTTCCTGTCTCTCCTGTGCGGATCACAAAACCACCGTGAGGCATTTTGCTGTGATTTTCCTTTAATTCTTCTTCTGTGATAAATGTCACTGTTGTGTCATAATCTGCAAAATAGTTTGGCATTTCCTTGATTGCTTTTTCAATCTGTGCCTTGTCCGCACCTTCTTCCGCTACAACATAGCATTCACGCAAATGCTTCTGTCTTGTCGTAAGCTCCGGCTCACTTCCACTTCTTACTTCTTCAACTGCCGCTTCAATCGGTACTGTATACTGGATTCCGTTTTTTACTCCTTCTACACGACGGATCGCATCAGAATGTCCCTGACTTACACCTTTTCCCCAGAATGTGTAAGTGCTTCCCTGTACTAAAATAGACTCTGCGTAAATACGGTTCAGCGAAAACATTCCCGGATCCCAGCCAACAGAGATAATCCCAATATGATTTCCCTCTTTTGCTGCTGCATCTACATTTGCAAAGTATTCCGGAATCTTTGCGTGTGTGTCAAAACTGTCAATAATATTAAAGTTCTTTGCAATCTGTGGACCCATAACTGGGAGATCTGTCGCAGAGCCCCCGCACAGAATCATCACATCCACTTCTCCTTTCAGAGAAAGTACATCATCTAAATGCACCTTTTTCACACCTTCCGTGAGAATGTTTACATCCTCCGGATTACGGCGTGTCACAACCGCCACAAGCTCCATATCATCGTTACGCTCAATTGCAAGCTCCACACCACGTCCTATATTTCCATAACCTACAATACCAATTCTGATTTTATTCATTTTTCTGTTCTCCTTTCAACTTTGGGGACGTAGTAAAATTCAATTTTACTACGTCCCCAATTGAATTTTGCCCTGTCCCTTTTTGACTTTTACGTGAACTAATTTTAACAAATTTCCGCGCCTGCCGGCATTGTTTTTTCCGGTGTCATCAGCGCAAGGTTACCTTCTGCATCTTCTGCACACAAAAGCATACCTTCTGACAGAACCCCTGCAAGTTTTGCAGGCTTCAAATTCACAAGTACCATAACTTTTTTTCCAACCATTTCTTCTGCTGTATAATGTCCTTTGATACCTGACACAATCTGTTTTACCTGACTTCCGATTTTCACCTGCGAGCAAAGTAATTTTTTCGATTTTTTTACTTCCTCACAAGCGATAATCTCTCCAACCTGGAACTGCATCTTCATGAAATCGTCAAATGTGATCTCTTCTTTTGCTTCGATATCAATTCCTTCCTCTTCTTTTTCTTCCTCTACCGGTGGATGAAGCTCTTCCACTTTTTTTATCACTTCTTCCAAATCAAGTCTCTGGAATAAGATCTCCGGCTTATCTGTTACATTTCCGCCGTTCAACTGAGCAAGAATCTTTTCAGCTGTCTCCGGCATAAAGGATGACAATAATTCTGCTCCCTTAGAAATGCTGTCAATCAAGTTATAAAGCACTGTCTCAAGACGATCTTTCTGCGCTTCATCTTTTGCAAGTACCCAAGGCATTGTCTCATCAATGTATTTGTTGCAACGTTTGAAGAGATTGAAAATCTCTGTGATCGCATCTGCCACACGAAGTTTGTCCATCTTCTCCTCGACAGCTGCCGGAGTGCCGTCTACAACCGCCTTCAAGTCTGCATCTACATCCCCTGCTACTCCCTTGTCAGTCACGCTTCCGCCAAAATATTTATTTGTCATGGAAACTGTTCTGTTCACAAGATTTCCAAGTGTATTTGCAAGATCAGAGTTCATACGCTCTACCATCAGCTCCCATGTGATTACACCATCATTTTCGAATGGCATCTCATGCAGCACAAAGTAACGGACAGCATCCACACCGAACATATTCACAAGCTCGTCTGCGTAGATTACATTTCCTTTCGATTTACTCATCTTTCCGTCACCCTGCAAAAGCCATGGATGTCCGAAAATCTGTTTCGGCAATGGCAAATCCAATGCCATCAAGAAAATCGGCCAGTAAATTGTATGGAAACGAATGATATCTTTTCCAATCAAATGCAAGTCAGCAGGCCAGTCTTTTTTGAACTGTTCTGTGCTCTCGCCGTCACAGTCATAACCAATACCAGTGATGTAGTTTGTCAGCGCATCAAGCCATACATATACAACATGTTTTGGGTCAAAGTCTACCGGAATTCCCCATTTAAATGAAGTTCTCGATACACAAAGATCCTGAAGCCCCGGCAATAAGAAATTGTTCATCATCTCATTTTTACGGGAAACCGGCTGAATAAATTCCGGATGCGTGTTAATGTGCTCAATCAGTCTGTCCGCATATTTGCTCATTTTGAAGAAATATGCTTCCTCCTGTGCTGGTTGCACCTCGCGTCCACAGTCCGGACATTTCCCGTCTACTAACTGAGATTCTGTGAAAAATGACTCACAAGGTGTACAGTACATTCCTTCGTAGTGTCCTTTGTAAATATCACCTTGTTCATATAATCTTTTGAAAATCTTCTGAACTTGTTTCTCATGGTAATCATCTGTTGTACGAATGAATTTGTCATAAGAAGTATTCATCATATCGGCAATCGCCTTTACTTCCCCGGCAACTTTATCCACAAATTCCTTTGGTGAAACGCCTGCTTCCTCCGCCTTCAACTCAATTTTCTGTCCGTGTTCGTCAGTTCCTGTCTGGAAAAATACATCATATCCCTGACTTCTCTTGTATCTTGCAATCGCATCTGCAAGTACAAATTCATATGTGTTTCCAATATGCGGCTTGCCCGATGTGTAGGCAATCGCTGTCGTCATATAAAATTTCTTCTTGTCCATGTTCCTACTCCTTTTTGTATAAAAAATGAAACCCATCTTCCCAACAAAAGTTAAGAAGACGGGTCTGATACCGTGTTACCACTTCTCTTCGCTTATACTTCACAGTATAAACCTTATCAAGTATGCTCATACACCATACTCTGTCGCTGTAAAGGGCGATCCCTTTGTGCTTCACTAAAATCTTTCAGCTTGGCACACCGCTCAGGAGCCATCTTCGATATCTCTTTCATCGTCTCTTCTCAGCTTCATGAGACTTCTCTGTAAATGTCTGAAATATCTACTCTTTCCATCATTGCGTTTCCTGTTTTTAATGTTATTTCACATGTGAAAATCGTATCACAGGATTTTCTCGGTGTCAAGATTCCCATTTTTCTTTTTTATTACAGTTCGCACATCAGTCAATAGTAAATGGCGTGGAGTGAACTGTAGTCACACATCACTCTACTTCCAATACTTATCCAAGTACTTTTCTATTTCTTCTTGTGACAATGAGAATTCTTCCATCAAATTCTTCCTTGCCTGGTCTTTAGAAATATTACATTTCATGCAAATACGAATTGTTGCTTTAATCCCTTCAGCCAATCCCTCATTTAGTAAGTCTTCCCTCAAGGCTTTTCGAAATTCTTCTTCGTCATATTCTGTCAAAATCATATCTACGACCTCCGCTCGATTTTTCTGAAGTACATCTGCAAGAATTCCATTTTTAATACAATTATCCACTGCAATCTCCACTGACTTTTCAAACTGCATCCCCTCTGCAAGATACTTGCGGATTATTGCGATAAACTCTGCATATTCTCTCAATTGCTTACACTTTTCCATCAATTCTCGATTCTTCCCCAAATTAATATTAAGCACAACTGCTGTACATTCCAGTGCTGGATTCATTTCCCCTTTGTCCTCAATAAACAAATCACTCAACTTCAACTCCTGACGTTCCGGCTCCTTTTTTGTTCCATTGTAAAATACAATATACTGTGGGAACGGAATATGTAGTGGCGATGTAGAATACAATCGATATTTCACCGGCTCAATGTACTCCCGATACAACGATGAAAAATAGAATAAGCCACGCAACGGTAAGTTGGGACTGAACGAGCTCTGATGTTCATAAAGATTCATCACATCACCAATGATAAAGGACAGATCATTTTTCATCCCCATATAGACCACGTCTTCAATCGTTGTGATAGTTAAATCATCGGGATTCGTATAATTGCTGTCATTGATCGCATTGTAAAGCTCCAGCAAATCCTTTTTCTCATGGAAAATAACTCGGAATACCCTGTCTTTATACTTCTTATTTATCTTATGTTCTACCAAATGTTTTCCTCCTTTACATTTTATCAAATACAAATCTATGAATCAATGAAAAGAGCATACTTTCATAGGCGCCACCTACCTTTTTAATACAGAATAAACTATAACTTTTTCATAAAATACAAATCGGATTTCTTGTGACGAACGCCACGGAATTTTAGAAAATATAGAATGTTTGATTTGTAGAATTAATCATAGCACGATAAGTCCCAGATTACAATATTTTTGACCAAAAGAGATGCACCGACACAATGCATCTCTTTTTCCAATCTGATTACAATTCTCCTCCGTTTGTTTTGATCACCTGCTGATACCAGTAAAATGATTTTTTCTTCAGGCGTGCAAAGTCTCCTGTTCCGTCATCATATCTTCTCACATAAATCATTCCGTAACGTTTTGCATATTCTCCGGTAGATGCAGATACAAGGTCAATGCAGCCCCACGGTGTGTATCCCATCAGATCCACTCCATCTTCCACCGCAAGCTTCATCTGTTCAATATGCTGTCTGAGATAATCGATGCGGTAGTCGTCATTTACTGTTTGGTCCTCCTCCAGTACGTCTTTTGCCCCCAATCCGTTTTCTACAACCATCAGTGGTAAATGATATCTGTCACTTAAGTCATTCAACGCATAACGCAGTCCTTCCGGATCAATTTGCCATCCCCAGTCTGAGGCTTTCAGATATGGATTTAAAACTCCTCCGAGGATATTTCCCTCCCCGCTCTTTTCTTTTGAGTCTGCCGTCTGGCAAGAAGACATATAATAAGAAAATGTGATAAAATCTACTGTTCCGTTCTTTAAGATTTCTTCATCTCCTGCTTCTTTCTCCAACACAACTCCCATCTCTTTCAGAAGAGAATCTGCATATGCCGGATATGCTCCGTATGCCTGCACATCTGCGCAGTAATAATTGTAAAGACGATTGTATTTCTGGCAGACAAGCACATCCTTTGGATTGCATGTCAGCGGATAACTCGCCGCGTAAATCATCATATTTCCGACTTTATATTCCGGATCAATCTCATGCGCCATTTTCACGGCAAGTGCAGATGCAACGAACATGTGATGAAGTCCCTGAAATCTCTGCTGCGGAATGTCCGGCTGTTCCATGAACACCGTAGGATTTTCCAAATCATTTAAGATTCCCTGATTCAAAAGCGCTCCCATCGGTGCCACAGAGCTGTTGATCTCATTAAATGTAAGCCAGTATTTTACCTTCCCTTTATAACGCTCGAAAATTGCGCGGCAATAATTGAGATAATAATCGATCATTTCTCTGCTCACCCATGCATTACATTTCTTCGTCAATCCAAATGGTACTTCATAATGCGAGATAGTAATGATCGGTTCAATTCCGTATTTCAGACATTCATCAATCACTTCCTCATAGTGTCTTAAACCTGCCTCGTTTGGCTCTTTCTCGTCGCCGTTTGGGAAAATTCTTGTCCATGCAATTGAAAAACGATAGCATTTGAATCCCATTTCCGCAAATAGTTCGATGTCCTCTCGGAACTTTTCATAGTGACGAATCCCCTCGTGACTCGGATAAAATGTCCCCTCCTCCAGCACCGGAGTAATTCGCTTGCTCTGTCCAAATTTTCCTCCTGTACAAATATCAGAAACTGACACACCTTTTCCATCTTCGTTCCATGCACCTTCACACTGATTGGCAGCTGTAGCGCCGCCCCACAAAAATTTTTCAGAAAATCCCATCTTCTTATCCTCCTATCACAAGTCTTTCATTTTCTACTGTTACTCCACCGAGCTCTTCCGCATTGGTGATGATCACCGGAGTCTGAATCTCGCATCCGGCTTTTTGAATAGCATCTATATCAAATTCCAACAGAAGCGCTCCCTTTTTAAAATGCTCCCCATTTCCGGTATGTGCCTTGAATGGCTCTCCTTTCAAAGCTACCGTTTCGAGTCCTACATGAATCAACATCTCGATTCCATTGTCGGATGTGATTCCGATTGCATGTAATGTATCAAACAGATTTTCACACACTCCATCAAAAGGTGCATATACTTTTCCTTTTACCGGCGCTTCGATTTCTACTTTTCCGGTAAGAACAGCTGCACTCTTCTGTAATTCTGTTTCTTCTGCAGCTTCCTCCTCTGCCTCACCCTTTGTGAGAATAAAGGAGAGGACAAAAGAAAGTACGAGCGTCACTGCAAAAATGATTACCGCATATAAAAAGTTTTTCCCTCCATCCGGAGAAATGAACTGTACCAAAGATGTCATGGACGGAGTCACAAATGCATAAGATTTTACCTGTAAAATTCCTACGATCAATCCACCGATTCCACCGGAAATACACGCTGCAACCATAGGCTTTTTCAACTTTAGAGTAACTCCATACATTGCCGGTTCTGTTACCCCTGCAAGCAGTGCAGATACAGCCGCCGGAAATTCCAAGCATAGACGCCGGCACGAATGCCCCGTGCATTCCGGTCATTACGATAAACGGCATAAATCCGGCAAACAGCATCATCGCAAGCCATGGTGCAAATCCATAAATTCCGTTGATTACGGATTGCAGACCATTTCCTATGATTAATCCAAGCGGTGCGATTGCACAGAGGGTAATCGGAGTTACAATCATTACAATCAAAAGCGGTTTCAAAAAGCTTTTTGACCACTCCGGTGTGATTCGATCAACAAGTTTCTCCACATATTTTAAAAGCAGTGTTGATAACATTGCCGGAATAATCGAAGACGAATAACTTCCATGTACTACCGGTATCACACCAAACAAATATGTCGCACTATCACCGGCAAGCAATAAAACGGAGCGTCTCCAAGTGCATTCATCAAAATATAGGTGTCACTTGTCGTCTGCATCACATTCAAAAGTGTCGGACCGAAAATGACGAGCAGTACCTTCACAAGACCGCCTGCAATAATCGCTGTGAACAGCGGTGTCATACACCCTGCAATAAAGTCCAGCGCCGCAACAATCGGATTAACTTTTTCTATATGCTCTGCTGCATCGCCTCCGACCGCTGTATCAGAAATACCGGTTGCAGCTACTACTTCCTTGTAGACATTTCCAACGGAATTTCCGATAATCACCTGATACTGTCCCCCCGCAATATTGACTCCCATAACACCCGGAATCTTTTCTACCTCTTTTTTGTTTGGAATACTTTTGTCCTTCAGAACAAATCTTAATCTGGTCATGCAATGTGTCACCGACGTAATATTCGCAGTGCCACCAACTGCTTTTACGACTGCCTCTGCAATCTGTCTGTTTTTCTCTGCCATAATTTTTTCTCCTTATCGTTACTACGTTTTCTAAAATTATCTTCTCGATTCATGTGCACCTGCCCCGAGAAAACAAAAACCTCCCACAACAGAGCCGCTATACGCCATCTCTGCCATGGAAGGTAATGCCCAAATGGTTACAATCCTTCTCTCGTACATATCCTGTTAATATGCAGAATCAGATATAATTTTTCTTCTTTTGAAAGTATAATACCACATTTTCTTTTAAAATATCGTTCCAGCAGTTCGACACATACCGCAATCCCCGGAAACTCATCTTTCATGCTCTGATACATGATTCCATTGTCTGAATAAAGCATCTTGTTTCCTGCAATCCGGTCTAGCAGATACATCAGATGCGAGGAATAACGCGCAAAATTAAATGAATCTCTGTCAATCACAATTCCTATCTCATCTTCCACGATACTGATCGTGTCTTCCAGAATCTCCTGATATTGCTTCTTCAACTGATCAGCCACATCCGTCTTAAGCCTTGTATCATATCGGGCATTTACAAAATTCATTGCAATTCCCGAAGCTTCATTCGGATCTAACCGAACATTGAATCTGCGTTCTATCTGCTTCACTGCATATTTTCCAATGCGTGCCTCCGCCGGAAATGTCTGCTCCACTTCATAAATCAATGGCATCTGTACATCGATATTTTTCTGTGCCCTCTGAATACTAAAGTGAATGTGATCGGACATCGTCACGACCAAATTCGGGTTCATCTCATACCCCAGCTCATTTTTTGCAATCTCCACAAGTTTCGCTGTAAAATGAACCACTTTTTCCGGAATATCCTTGAAAAGTTCAATATACTTTGGGTCAATATCGTAAAATGTCCGTGTGATCAAGTTCAGGTCTTCAACCTCATATGGAGTTTTGGGAAATCCAATACCTTTACCGACAGCAATCAGTTCTTTCCCCTCACCATCGATACAAATGGCAAAATTATTGTTTAATTTGTTAATTACTTGCATCTCTCTCCAATAAAAAAACTCCTCAAGACACTAAACACCTCATTTTCACTAAACAGGTACTATTAGTAATGCCTCAAAGAGTAACAATCTAATTTACATGTATATATTAGCAAAATACATTAATTTTGTCCAGCAGCACATTACACAAATATTTCTTGCGATTTTTAGTGGTTTTCAAAATAATATTTTTCTTTTTAAATAATTCCATTATTTATTTTACATCTCTTCACTTTCCCCGAATATCGCTTTCAGCACCGTTGAGAATACTGCTGCGACAGGCCATATGATCCAACTTCTTCCCCAGTCAAATGTATACAAACTATATCCAAGATACACTGCCGTCACCAGTGGCCAATAGATGGCAGCCCATTTTTCTGTTTTCCTGTCTATCTTTTTGGCTTTCGCCGTATATTCTCCTTCCTGCAGCAATCTGTCGTATGTCTCTCTGACCATGCACACCTGAATCAAAAGATAGACCGCAACAGCAACAATCATAAATAAAAAAACAATTCCTGTCACTAACAGGTGATCCGGAAGTCCAAACGCCCCCATCACAATAAGTGGAAGAATTGATATGATGCATAGACTGACACCAATTACAATTCCCATTGTATAACGTTCCGAATACCCTTGTTTTTTCTCTTTGATAATTCCGGTAACGCCGTATTCCAACTCAATGATTTCTGTATCAATATACTGGTATTTTTCCATTTTCATTCCGGTTGTGATAAAAAGAGCGACTGCCGGAATCACCAACAAAATTAATGCAGCAATTCCTATGCCTCCTGCCACATCTTCACTGATTCCGATCTTTCCGTATTCCGCCATACTTGCCAAATAAATTAATATCACCGGACTCAAAATACACAAAACAACCCCCACTCCGATTCTCTTTGCCGCACACCGTCTATCCTTTATATATTCCTTCGACTCTTCCAGAGAAATTTTATAAATGGTTTCACCGCCTGCCGCTTTCTCCACCGTCTCCTCTACAAAAATTTCTGCCTTTGGTGTTTCTTCTATATCGTCTCTCAACAGATAATCCGTACTCACGCCAAACACTTGACTCAGCAGCAGAATTTTACTCAGGTCCGGAATAGAAGCGCTGCTCTCCCACTTCGACACAGACTGCCTCGACACGTGAATCTTCTCAGCAAGTTCCTCCTGAGACCAACCATTTTTCTTTCTCAGCTCCATAATCTTTTCCGCTAAAATCATATTATCTCTCCTCCTGTATTGAATTTATACCACAACTCTAATCCATTTTCCAGTTGCAATCTACCAACTCCCCTTGAAAATGTGTCAACCGGCAGTTGCAAATGCCGAAAACACGCCACTTCCTGCTGTCATACATTCCCCGCATCCCACATAAGATACTAAAAACGCTCTGGAGTCTTTTATGAAACAGAAAAAATATTACGTATCTCTTATTTCATTTTTTCTCGCTATCACCATCCTTCTCACCAGTTGTTCTTCTCCCTCCATTCCGACAAATGCGAATACTGCATTTCAAAATTTTACCCGAAATCTGTTTGAGCAAGATGTCGTTTCCACAACAATCGGTCTGCACTATACCTTGCAAAATCCAGAATCCTACGGTATCAAAGAAATTCCGATTACATATGGTTCCTTCGATATAGATGAAACCGCTTCCTACGCAGCTCTTGAAAACTGTAGTGCAGTACTCGATAAATTTTCCTATGATACTCTGTCGAAAGAAAATCAAATCACATACGATGTCCTTTCTTCTTATCTGGATACTGCAAAAAAAGGGATTCCGTACAGTCTCTACGAAGAACCACTCAGTCCGGTCACCGGCATTCAGGCACAACTTCCAGTTCTGCTCGCTGAGTATCAATTTTTTTCTGCAAAAGATATCGAAACCTATTTAGCCCTCCTTAAGACGACACCGCAATACTTTGATTCCCTGATTCAGTTTGAACAGAAAAAATCGGATACCGGATTGTTCATGGCAGATTACACCGTCGACTCCATTTTGGAACAATGCAACGCATTTCTTGCTATGGGCGATTCTAACTATCTACTATCCACGTTTGAAGAACGGCTCTCTGCACTGGAAAATGTGACAGCGGAACAAAAACAAAGTTATATCAGCCAAAATCATGAACTTCTCTCTTCTTCGATTTTGCCCGCCTACGAGCACCTTGTGTCTGCACTCACTAAGCTCAAAGGCTCTGGTAAAAATACGAAAGGTCTCTGCAATTTGCCAAATGGAAAAGATTACTATGCTTATCTTGTTTCCCGTGACACAGGTTCTCCGCATACGGTAGAAGAAATTCAAAAACGAATCTATGCTCAGATTAGCTCCGACCTCATTGATATGCAGACAGTTGCCGCCAAAAATCCAACTCTCTCTCGGGAAACTTCCGTCACTTACGACGTTCCGCCGTCTGCTATCATACAGGATTTGGAGCAAAATATTACTGATGCATTTCCAAAACCTGCAAATGTCACCACGCGGATTAAATATGTCCCAGACGCATTGGAACCATACTTAAGTCCGGCATTTTACATGATACCTTCCATCGACAATACTTCCGAAAATATCATCTATATCAATCAGGCTCATACTATGGAAGATATTCGCCTGTTTACGACACTGGCACACGAAGGCTATCCGGGACATCTCTATCAGACTACCTACTATGCCAATACCAATCCGGACCCACTCCGAAATCTTTTAAATTTCAGCGGTTACGTGGAAGGCTGGGCGACCTACGCTGAAATGTGCTCCTATTATCTGAGTTCTTTGGAAAAACCGTACGCCACGCTGCTGCAAAAAAACAGCTCTGTCCTCCTCGGGCTTTATGCGGCTGCCGACATCGGTATTCACTACGACAATTGGAGTCTTGCGCAGACCACTCAGTTTTTTACTTCTTACGGAATCAAAGATGAGAAGCCAATTCGAGAAATTTATGAGTTGATTATCTCTGATCCTGCCAATTATTTAAAATATTATGTAGGATATGTAGAAATTTTAGATTTGAAAAAAGCGTCACTCAAAAAGAAGAAAGAAAAGTTCTCACAAAAAAAATTCCATAAATCGATATTGGATATTGGTCCCGCTCCGTTTGATGTAGTGGAAAAATGGTTGTGATCTGCATACAATATAGCAATACCATTATGAAAGAAAGGGAATTTATGTATATCCTTTTTAGTATTTTCATCATCATATTACTGTTTTTCTTTGTAATCAATCACTCTCGAAAAAAATGTATTATACGTAAAATCTGCTGTATGACACTGGAAGAAAAATGTAATTTGCTAAATGCTATCATTGAACCGATGGGATTTTCCTATCTGGCTGATCAGGACATTTTTACTTCCACGCGTGATGCCTGGCAGCGCAAAATGGGATATCAGTCACTTTATAACCGAGGTGCTGTGCATTTTAATATGGTGTTCGACTATCTTCCGGTCTACTTTGACTACAACGATAAAACCTGGATGATTCAGCTCTGGAAAGGACAATACGGAATCAACACCGGAGGGGAAATCGGCGTATACTATGCAGACCACATTGTCTCGCAACAACAGCTTGACACCACATTATTCCAGGCGGTCGACGATTCGGATATGTTAAAAATGTCAATGGAGCTGATGCGAGATGGGAAATGTGTTTTTCGGCTGACCTGCGTTCATTGGTGGCTCACCGGATTTTCTATGGGGTTATTTTCATGGCCAAAACAGCTCTCCCTGAATGCCTCCATCACCTTTCCAGACTGTGCAATGATGAATGCATTTATCGAAGGGCTCCTAAAACAGTCTTACTGTCGATGTGACCTCACCATCTGCGGACTGACATTGACTTTTGACATGAAACCTCTTTGCCGCCATAAAAATTGTCTGCAAAAATTAGCTGCCTGGTTCTCTCAATGGAAAAACCGCATGTTTTGTTGGCTCTTTTTATTTGCTACTCGACCATTTTGTCTTTCTTTAGATCGGCTTCTCTATCTTTACTATTTTCTTCCGTTTGCATTTCGAAAGACAATGTATGTTCGTGGCTACAAACGAAAATATATTCGCCGTTGTGGCTGTAGGAGGCAATAATTATGGGATATGAAACAAGAATTTCAAAAGCATTTGAGGGGGCATTAAAGCTCCCTCTCAGTGACAATTCTAAGTATGTTCTGTTCAGTGACTGCCATCGGGGAGTTGGCACTTCCAATGATAATTTTCTAAAAAACCAGCATTTATATTTTGCAGCCTTACAACACTATTACCAAAATAATTTTACCTATATTGAATTGGGCGATGGGGATGAACTTTGGGAAAACCGATCCTTTAACCGGATCCTTGAAATACACAGCAATGTTTTTTGGCTTCTGTCCCAGTTCTACTATCAAAAACGGCTGTATCTGATCTACGGCAACCACGATATTGTAAAACAGAATTCCTCTTTTGCCACCTTGAAATGTAAGATTTATTATTGCGATGCAACCCAATGTTACCTTCCGTTATTTCCAGGTATTACGTTTCAATCTGGGATTATTCTCTGGGATAAAAATCATAAAAAAGACATTTATCTCACTCACGGACACCAAGCTGATTTTTTTAACAGCACCCTTTGGAAAACAGCTCGTTTTCTTGTACGTTATGTCTGGGGTCCACTGGAACAAATCGGTTTTTCCAATCCAACCAGTGCCGCACGCAATCACACAAGAAAGCAGAAAATCGAAGAACGACTTACCCGATGGGCAAAAAACGAAAATCGTATCCTCATTACAGGACATACCCACCGCCCGATGCTCGGCACAAAAGATTCCCCTTATTTTAATACCGGAAGCTGCGTGCACCCACGGTGTATCACCTGTATCGAAATCGAACACCGATGTCTGACGCTCGTGAAATGGTGCCTGGATATCCACGAAGATATGAGTCTGTATGTCTCACGAGAAGAATTAGCCGGACCAATTTGCGTGGATGAATATTAATTGGGGACGTAGTAAAGCTCAAAAAGGGACAGGGCAAAGTGCAAAAAAGGGACGTAGTAAAATTCAATTTTACTACGTCCCCAATTGTTATAAATTTATATTCCCGCTCTTACCGGATGCGCTCAATCTTGACATTGCACGTGCCAAGGATGCAGAAGAAATATGGTATTCCTGTATGCTTTGTTTCTGTCTGAGTTGTTCTTCTGCACGCTCTTTTGCTTCCTGTGCTCTTTTTACGTCAATCTCTTCCGGACGTTCTGCTGTATCTACAAGCACATAAACTCGTCCGTGAGATACTCGTGCGAACCCGCTTCCGACAATCGCAATCTGCCATGTCCCATCTGGCATCTTAATCTTCAATTCTCCGCAATCAATTGCCATGATCACACTCTCATGATGTGCCAGCACTTCCCGCTGTCCATCCAGTGCCGGAATAATCACTCCGGTACACGGACCATCATAAAAGAGATGGTCACTGGCAATTAATCTGATACTAAATGTAGTTTTCATAACACTCAGCTCCTTTTAATGTTCCATTGACTTTGCTTTTTCAATCACATCATCAATTGTACCGACATTAAAAAATGCAGCTTCCGGATACTGATCCATCTCACCATCAATGATTGCTTTAAATCCGCGGATTGTCTCTTTTAATGGAACATATCTTCCCGGAATTCCTGTAAAGTTTTCCGCTACAAAGAATGGCTGAGATAAAAATCTCTGTACCTTTCTTGCCCGGTAAACAGTTGTCTTATCTTCTTCTGATAACTCTTCCATACCTAAGATGGAAATGATATCCTGAAGTTCTTTATATTTCTGCAAGATAGCCTGTACATTTCTTGCTACTTCATAGTGTTCTTCTCCCACAACATCTGCTTCCAGAATACGAGAGTTTGATTCGA
>ENA-ORUM01001262-ORUM01001262.1-human-gut-metagenome-genome-assembly--contig:-NODE-1262-length-21705-cov-5.868314_pt1 | contig 21705 bp, 16 predicted proteins | sample MGYA00242083_ERZ509217 | MGnify/ENA primary metagenome ERZ509217 (study PRJEB26280, sample SAMEA2338831) | human gut metagenome | biome: human gut; feature: human-associated habitat; material: faeces...
TGTTCACCGCCCGCATCAGCTCCTCCGAGGCCACATAGTTCTGACTTCCGCGAAATTGTTCCATCCCGTATCCCTCTCTTTTCTTCTCCCCGCCCTGTAAACCGCGCGGACGTGGGGCTTTGAATATCCATAAACCCGGATCATTTGACCCATGGGCTCTCTCACTGGAATCATATCGGAACTCATCTCAGGAATCCAATACATCTTTCAGAGCGATCTATGCTCTGTCTCGATCATTTTGCTGAAAAAAGCGAGCCGTTCTTCATGCGGCTCGCCTTTTTTAACCTTTCCCTAGGCATTTAATATAAAATTTTCAGACTTCTTTTGGTAAATTTAACTGATCCCCACGGAGCCGGCTGCAACTCATGCAGGATTTCGATGAATCCATGAAGTTTAAATAATGGACCTCTTAGGTGGAACAAATATAAAATGAACCCGGAAACAGCGGGATGTTGGTTATTGTCGACAACAAGCATACGGCGCCGCAGTACGAATAACGAGAAGGAGCGGAAAGAGAGTATGTCAAGGCAATTTTCTCTCGCCTATCTTACCATACCAGGCATCGATCCCATTCATCAAATCCAGATCGCCCGGGAGGCCGGATACGACTATGTCAGCCTCCGCACCATCCCCATGGGCCTGGAGGGGGAGCCCCAGGTCCATCTGGAGGACGACCCGGCCCTGTTCCGCGCAGTCCGGCAGGCCCTGAAGGACTGCGGAATGAAGCTGCTGGACATTGAGCTGCTCCGGGTCCGGGAGGATCTCCCCACCGACTACCGGCCCGCCTTCGAAAAGGAGGCGGAACTGGGGGCCACCCAGGTGCTGACCAGCGTGTGGACCAGGGATCACAGCTTCGTGGTGGACCGCTATGGAGCGCTGTGCGAGCAGGCCGCCCAGTTTGGCCTAACCCTGAACCTGGAGTTCCTCATCGTCTCGGAGCTGACCAGCATGGAGCAGGCCTTCGCCCTCCAGGACGAGGTGGGGGCGGACAACCTGAAAATCCTGATGGACATGATCTATGTGCACCTCACCGGCGTCACCCCCGGGGAGATCCGGGCGGCGGACCCCGGCCGGTTCGGAATCATCCACCTGTGCGACTGGCCCTCCGATCCGGCGGGACGGGAAACGGTGGAGCTCGTCCGGGGCGGCCGGGTGTACTGCGGCGAGGGCACTGCGGACCTGAAGGGGTTCCTGGAGGCCCTGCCGGAAAATGTGTGCGCCATCGAGCTGCCCAATCTGAGGGAGCTGGAGCTCAGGGGACAGGCCGGACACGCCAGGCGCTGCCTGGAGACCGCCAAGGAATACTTTGCCTCCAACGGACTATAACGGAATCTACATAGAAACGAGGGCAAACAGTTATGAAGGTAGACATCAACACAAAAATGGTCACCCTGATCGGGACCCCCCTGGGGCAGTCCTTCGCCGCCCGGATGCAGAACGCCGGGTATGAGGCGGCAGGGCTGAACATGCTCTATTTCTACACCCAGGCTGACTCGGAGCACCTGGGGGAGATCGTGGCCGGCATCCGCCACATGAACTTCGCCGGCTTCGCGGTGACCAAGCCCAACAAGGTCCAGGTCCTGCGCTATCTGGACGAGCTGGACCCCCTGTGCCGCAAGATGGGGGCCTGCAACACGGTGGTCAAGACCCCCGAGGGCAGGCTCATCGGCTACAACACCGACGGGGTGGGCTTCTACACCTCCCTGACCCAGGAGGGGGGCGTCCAGGTGGACCAGAGCGTGTTCTTCTGCTTCGGCGGGGGCGGCGCCGGGCGGGCCATGTGCTCCATCCTGGCCTACAACGGGGCCCGGAAAATCTACATCACCGACGCCTTTGAGTCCTGCGCCCAGTCGCTGGCGGAGGACATCAACCAGAACTTTGCTCCCATCGCGGAGTTCGTCCCCTACGGGGACTTCTCCAAGCTGGCCGCCTGCAACGTGGTGCTCAACGCCAGCGGCGTGGGCATGGGAAAGACCATCGGCCAGACGCCCCTGCCCAAGGAGTATCTCCAACCCAGCCAGTTCTGCTTCGACGCCTGCTACAACCCGGACAAGACCCAGTTCCTGCTGGACGCGGAGGAGAAGGGCTGCCGGATTCTGAACGGGCTGGGCATGTCCCTGTACCAGGGCGTGGCCCAGGTGGAGCTCTGGTCCGGGAAAAAGGCGCCGGTGGAGGCCATGCGTCAGGAACTGCTGCGCATTCTGGAGGAGCCGTCGGAATGAACCGGAGAAAAAGAGTTCGACCTTCAAGGGGGTATCGTGTATGAAAATCATCAAATGGCTGGACCTGCACTTTGAGGAGTTTTTCATGGTGGTCTTTCTGGTCCTGATCACCGTGGTCAGTCTGATGCAGGTCATCGTGCGCAACATCGAAGTCATCCCGTCTCTCACATGGGCCGAGGAGTTCTGCCGCTTCTGCTGGATCGGGAGCGTGTTCCTCTCCCTGCCCTACACCATCCGGAACATCAGCATGCTGCGCGTGTGCGTGCTGCTGGATCTCCTGCCGGAGACGGTCCACAAGCTCATCAACATCGCCACCTATTTCATCACCGCGGCCTGTATGGCGCTCCTGGCCTACTACTCGGTGGACGTGGTGTCCTACCTCATGGAGAGCGGAGAGGTCTCCCCCGCCATGCAGTGGCCCATGTGGGCGGTATACAGCACCATGCTCATCGGCTTTGCCCTGGGGATCGCCCGCGGAATCCAGCAGGGAATCCTCCACATTATGCACTTCAGCCAGAAGGAGCTGACCACCCTGGAACAGACGATGCAGGATGCGGCCCAGGAGGCCGCCGCCGGCAAACGCATGGAAGGAGGGGCTGACTAATGCCCGCGCTATTGGTATTTGGTATTTTCCTGATCACCCTCGCAATCTCCATCCCCATCGGCATCAGCATGGTGCTGGGCTCCGTCGCCCCCATCTTTCTGCTGGACGTGGGAGGCAACATCCCCCAGCTTCTCCACAACACCTTCTCCGGCGCCAACAACACCCCCATCCTGGCCGTCCCCCTGTTCATCCTGGGCGGCGTCATTATGGCGGAGGGCGGCATTTCGAAGCGGCTGTTCAACTTCTTCGCCTACTTTGTGGGCCGCATCCCCGGCGGCGTGCCCTGCGCGGTCATCCTAACCTGCCTGTTTTACGGGGCCATCTCCGGCTCCGGCCCGGCCACTACGGCCGCCGTGGGCTCCATGTGCATCCCCTTCATGGTAAGCCTGGGCTATGAGCGCCGGTGGAGCGCCGGCCTGATCGCCGTGGCCGGCGGCCTGGGCGTGATCATCCCGCCCTCCATCCCCTTTGTGCTCTACTCCATGGCCACCGGCGTGTCCACCGGCGACCTGTTCCTGGGCGGCGTGCTCCCGGGCATCCTGATCGGCCTGTTTATGATGATCTACGCCGTGGTCTACTGCCTGCGCAAGGGGGAGGACAAGGAGAAGATCCGCGACAAGATGACCGAGCTGAAGGGCCGGGGCCTGCTGCGGCTGTTCCTGGACAGCTTCTGGGCGCTGCTCTGCCCCGTCATCATCCTGGGCGGCATCTACTCCGGGCTGTTCACCCCCACCGAGGCGGCCTGTGTCTCGGTCTTCTACGCCATTCTGGTCTCCCTATTCATCTATAAGACCATCCAGCTCAAGGACCTGATCCCCTTCCTGTGCAGCTCGGTGAAGACCTACGGCGGCCTGGCCTTCGTGCTGGCCTTCGCCACCGCCTTCGGCCGGGTGCTGTCCATGACCAAGGCGACCCAGGCGGTGGAGGCGTTTATCGTGAGCAACTTCCACTCCGCCGCCCTTCTGCTCACCGTGCTGGTGCTGGTGTTCCTGCTCCTGGGCATGGTCATGGACACCGGTCCGGCCATCATCATCCTGGCCCCCGTCCTGCTGCCCGCCGTGGAGGCGCTGGGGGTGGACTCGGTCCACTTCGGCGTCGTCCTGGTGTGCTGCCTGTCCATCGGCCTGGCCACGCCCCCCTTCGGCCTGGACCTGTTCGTGGCCGGAAATCTGTCGGAGGAGCCCCCCATGGCGGTGGCCCGGCGCGCGGTCCCCTTTATCGTCTCCTTCCTGATCGCCCTGGCCCTGATCACCTATGTGCCCTGGTTCAGCACCTTCCTGGTGAACCTGTAAGAGAGGAGGATCGCGTTATGAAAAAACAACTGTGCGCCCTGCTGGTCGCCGGGCTGGCCCTGTCCCTGACCTCGTGCGGCATATCCGCCTTTGACGACCCGGACGCCGGCATCGACGGCCCCTACGGACACCTGCCCCGCATGGAGCTGGTGGCGGCCGACACCGCCGGCAAGGACTCGGCCGGACAGCTCTTCGGCGAGCTGGTGGCGGAAAAAATCTCGGAGATCACCCAGGGGCGGCTCACCATCGACTACCACCCCAACGGGGACCTGGGCGGCGACGCCGACCTGCTGCGGCAGGTCCAGTGCGGCGGCATCGACATCGTCGTGTGCCAGACCGCGCCTGTGGCCTCCTTCGTCCCGGAGATGGCGGTGTTCGACCTGCCCATGGTGTTCTCCCAGTACGACGGGGACACCATCGACCAGGTGCTCAACGACCCGGACTCGGAGTTTTTCATTCAGCCCTCCCAGGCCTATGAGGAGAAGGACCTGCACCTGCTGGGCTTCCTCCAGAACGGGACCTACCGCATCACCACCGCCAACCGCCCCCTGTACACCTTAGAGGACTACCACAATCTCCAGATCCGCACCATGGAAAACAGCAACCACATGGAGTTCTGGTCCGCCATCGGAGCCAATCCCACCCCGCTGGCCTTCTCTGAGCTGTACTTCACCCTCTCCTCCGGCGGCATCGACGCCCAGGAGAATGCGGCGGACTCCTGTGTGGGCATCAACCTGCAGGAGGTGCAGGACTACCTGGCCTGCACCAACCATATCCTCTACGCCAACCAGATCGCCATCAGCAAGGAGAGCTACGACGCCCTCCCCGCCGAGTACCAGCAGGCGCTGGAGCAGGCGGTCTCCGAGGCCATCGCCGAGATCCGCCCCCAGCTGACTCAGCTGGACGAGGACAGCAAGCAGATCATGGTGGACAGCGGCATGGAGCTGATCGAATACGACGACTCCTTCTTCCAGGAGATCCTGGCCCTGGATTCGGTGACCGCCCTCTACGACCAGATCAATGAGGATGTAAACGGCCTGGGCACCATTCTCCAGGAGGCTCTGGCCGAGGCGGCCGCGGAGCAGGCCGAATAAAAAGCAAGAGCTGGGCCGGTGACGTCGCCAGACGCCGCCGGCCCCACCAGGAGGTCCAGATGCACGAGGACGGCGACCAGTACAGCATGCTCAAGCCCGTGTGTAAGCGCTGCTGGCGGGTGGACGACGTGGAGGCCCTGCCCTACATTCTGGACCGGGCCTTCCGCCTGGCCGAGTCGGGCCGCCCCGGCCCCGTCCTGGTGGACATCCCCATGGACATGTTCTCCCGGGAGATGGAGGAGGACCTGTGGTCCCGCACTTACCGGGACAGCCACGCGCCGGTGAAGCCCGCCCTGGACCCCGCCGCCGTCAAGGCCATCGCCAAGAAGCTGGTGGAGGCCGAGCGCCCCGTGCTCCACGCCGGCGGCGGCATCCTGCTGGCCCAGGCCTCGGAGGAGCTGGCCGCCCTGGCGGAGTTCCTGGACATCCCCGTCTCCCGCACCCTGGCCGGACAGGGCTGCCTGTCTGACCGGCACCCCCTGATGATCGGCCAGACCGGCTTCTGGGGTCTGGAGTTCACCCACTCCTTTACCGTGAACGCCGACGTGATCCTGGGCCTGGGCACCCGCTTCGGCGAGGCGGACAGCTCCAGCTGGTACCAGGGCGTCACCTTCGACCCGGACCGCACCACCTTCCTTCAGATCGACATTGATCCCGCCGAGATCGGCCGCAACTACCCGGTGGAGATCGGCGCGGTGGGCGACCTGAAGATCGGCCTGACCCAGCTTCTGGACGAGGTGAAGAAGATCTGCCCCCAGGGCAAGCAGCGCCCCGGCCTGCGGGAGAAGATCCTCCAGGCCAAAGCCGACTTCAAGAAGTCCAACGAGGCCATCTCCAGCGACAGCCGCTTCCCCATGACCCCCCAGCGCATCCTGAAGGACGTGAAGGAGGTCATCCCCGAGGACGCCCTGATCTTCACCGACGTGGGCTGGAACAAGAACGGCGTGGCCCAGCAGTTCGACATCACCGTCCCCGGCTCCATCCACCACACCTCCGGCCTGGCCAACATGGGCTTCGGCGCCTCGGCGGTGCTGGGCGGCAAGCTGGCCGCCCCCGACCGGATCTGCATCACCCTCACCGGGGACGGCGGCTTCGGCGTACAGCCCTCCTGCCTGGCCACCGCGGCCCAGGACGGCATCGCGGTCACCTGGGTGGTGATGAACAACTCCGCCTTCGGCACCATCGCGGGGCTGGAGAACGCCAACTACCACCACAAGTTCGGCACCGTCTTCCAGACTCCGGACGGGGCCTCCTACACCCCCAACTGGGCGGATGTGGCCAAGGCCTACGGCATCGAGTCCATCCGCTGCTCCTCCGCGGAGGAGTTCAAGCCCGCCATGGAGAAGGCCATGGAGGCCAACCGGGCCGGCCGCCCCTTCCTGGTGGAGGCCCCCATGGAGAACATCGTGGTGCCCACCCCCGGCTGCTGGAACATCAACGACATCTACACCCCCAACGAGCTGGTCAAGGAGGGCAAGCTGGTCAAGAAGGAAAACGGCCAGTATGTCGCCCCCAGCCACTCCAAGTCCCACAACGCCAAGTAATCCAAGCTCTGCTGCCAAAGCGGCGAACCCCGGACTGCGGGTTCGCCGCTTTTTTGCCGCTTCTCCCCCGCCGGCTCCGTCCTCCGGACCGGAGACAGGGCCCTTCGCCCCAGTTTTTTCCGGCGCCGGCCCCATCCGCCAAACTTTTTGCTCTGGAAACCGTCTATTCTTATGGTACCATATTTGCAGATGAGGTGATGTTATGAAGCGACTGTTTGCCCTGCTGCTGTGCGGCGCTCTGATGGTCCCGCCGGGGCTGGCGGCTCCCGCGGCGGACTGGCCCCAGTGGGCGGAGGAGGCGCTGTCCTGGGGCCGGGATGCCTCCATCAGCCGGGACCTCCTGGCCGTCCCTGGGAAAACTGTCACCCGGGGAATGGCGGCCCAGCTGCTCTACGAGGCGGCGGGGCGTCCCGCTGTCTCCGGGGCCTGCCCCTTCTCCGACGTGTCCGAGGAATATTCCAGCGCGGTAACCTGGGCGGCGGGGGAGGGCTGTCTCTCCGGCGCGGGGGACGGGACCTTTGCGCCGGACCGCCCGGTGACCCGGCAGGAGTTCGCCGCCATCCTCTGGCGGCAGGCCGGTTCGCCGGATACGGCGGCCCAGGGGCTCTCCCAGTTCCGGGACGCGGGGAGCGTGGCCGAGTGGGCCCGGGAGCCGGTGCTCTGGTGCCTCCAGGCGGGGGTGATGTCGGGGCGGGGTGCGGACCAGCTGGCCCCCACAGGGACCATCACCACGGCGGAGGCCCTGGTGATGCTGGAGCAGGCTCGCTCCCTGCCCGATGTGGACCAGCTTCGAACCGATCTGGAGGCCCTCACGGCGGCCCACCGGCCTGTGGGCTCCCAGGGGGAGGCGGACGCCGTCCAATATTTGAAGGAGCGATTTGGGGAGATGGGGTACACCGTCACCCTCCAGCCCTATGCGGACAGCCAGGGCCGCTCCGGACACAATGTGGCCGCCGTGAAGGAGGCGTCCTCCCCTGACGCGGATATTCTGATCCTGTCCGCCCACCATGACAGCGTGCCCACCGCCTACGGGGCCAGCGACAACGCCTCCGGCGTGGCCGCCCTGCTGTATGCAGCCCAGGCTCTGAGGGATGTGCCCACCGACACCCAGGTGCGGTTTATCAGCTTCACCGACGAGGAGAACGGCAAAAACGGCTCCCGGGCCTACACCGCCTCCCTGTCGGAGGAGGAGAAGGACCGGATGATCGGCGACGTCCAGTTTGACATGCTGGGCGGCCTGGGCTCGGACGGCACCCTGGTGTGCACCATGGACGGGGAGGCCAACTGGGTCAGCGGCCTGCTCCAGGAGAAGGACCCGTCCCTGGAGCGGGGGGCTGAGACGGCCAGCGACCACGCCTCCCTCCAGCTGGCCGGGGTCCCATCCGTCCTGCTGATGCAGAACGGGGAGGGCTATCTGTACCACACGGCGGCGGACACGGCCGACCAGCTGGACCTGTACGCCATCGCCTCCGCGGCGGAGACGGCGGTGGAAGCGGCGGAGGAGATCTGCTCCCCCAATACCGACTCCTACCGGGAACTGGCCCGGGCACAGGGGGAGGGGTACACCTACCGCCAGACCCGGCAGAACGTGATCTATTTCAGCAGCTCCCGCTCGGACACCGAGGCCTACATCGGTGCGGCCGGGGAGCTGGCGGACAGCTGGGAGATCTCCGGAGACGGCTGGACCGATACCTATGAGACCTACCGCTACTCCATGCGCTGGTTCGACGGGGAGACCCCCATGAACACCTACTACCAATACCGCAACGGCTTCCTGGAGCGCATTGTCATCCGTCCGGAGGAGACGGGATACACCTCGGAGGAGGTCCGGGGGCTGATTGAGGCCATGTACGGCGCGCCGGAGCGGGAGGAGGACGGCCAGGCCAGCTGGGCCGACCCGGTATACAGCAAGTACATCACCCTCTCCTCTGACGAGGAGGGCTGTCTGGTCTCCGTGGGCAGCTACAGCCTGGGCATCACCAACGTGCTCGCCTCCTACCCGGTGAGCGGCGGCCAGGCCGGCATCTCTGACCCGGAGGACCGGGCGGTGTGGGACTTCCTGTGCTCCATCCTCCCCCTGGAGGCCCGGCAGAAGATCGCCGAATTCAACCTGTTCACCGACGGCGCCAGCAACATCCTGGCCTACACCTCGCCAGTGAAGGAGGGGGACGTCACCGACAACACCCGCTTCTCCATCAGCATCGACTACTACGACGTGTACGACGAGAACGGGGAAAAGCGGGACTGGAGCAAGCTGACCTACACCATTCTCCACGAGTACGGCCACGTCCTGCTGGAGGACGAGACCCAGATCGACCTGAGCAGGGGCACCGGCACCCACGACCCGGCCACCTTTGTGGAGGGCTCCTTCCGGAAGAATTTTTATGATGCCTTCTGGAGCGGGCTGGGGGACACCGGCGTGGGGGACTACGAGGCCAACCCCACCCGCTATGTGAGCCGGTACGGGGCCAACTACTTCCACGAGGACATCGCCGACACCTTCGCCGTCTTTGTGCTGGGCGATATTCCCCAGGGGGACACGGTGGCCGAGGAGAAGCTGCGCTTCTTCTGGGCCGACCCGGACATGACGGCCCTGCGCACCGCCATCCGGCAGGACCTGGGGCTGGACTGGCCGGAGGAGGCCCCCTCCACCGCCCCTGCCCCGGAGCAGCCGGAGACCGGGGCTCCGGCGGTGGCCAGCCTGGAGGAGCTCCGGGAGGAGCTGGCCCGGGCCATCGCGGCGGCGGAGCAGCCCCCCGCCTTTGACGTGTCCGCGCTGGAGGGGCAGGAGGAGCTGCCGCTGACGGTAAAAAATCTCTACTACGGCATCTTGTCCGGCAACCGGACCTACAGCTACGCCTACGACTTAAACGCGGAGGTGGGGGCGGACGGCCTGCTCCGCTGCACCATCTCCTACATGCCCTACCGCACCGGGGACTACCCGGAAGGCTTCCAGGGGACGGAGGTGGACTCCCTGGCCAGCCTGGTACAGACGGCGCGGGATGGATTGGCGCAGGAGAGCATTCCCATCCGCATCACCGATCCCGGGCTGGCGGTGGACGACATGAACCGGGCCCTCCAGCAGGTAGGGGGGAGCTACCTCCTCTGCCAGCTCAGCCGGGACGGGACGGCCGTCACGGTGACGCCCCAGGGCGGGCTGACCCACCAGCAGGCCCTGGAGCGGCTGGCGGAGCTGGACGCCCTGGCGGAGCAGATTTATGGGGAGACGGTCACCCCCGAGATGGGCCAGCGGGAGCAGGCGGAGGCTCTGTATGCCTACCTGACCGAGCATGTGCGCTATGACTTCCGCTACTACGGGGAGCCGGGCGAGATGCCCTACGACTCCACCACCGCCTACGGGGCCCTCCACGACGGCCTGGCCATCTGCGGGGGCTATGCCCAGGCGTTCCAGCTGCTGCTGGAGCAGGCGGGCATCCCCTGTGTCACCGTCAGCGGTCAGCTGGGGGCGGAAAACCACATGTGGGACCTGGCCCGGATCGACGGGCAGTGGCTCTACTTCGACCCCACCAGCGACCGGGGCCGGGCCGCCTACGGCTTCCAGTGCTTCGGCGTGGAGGCCGGGAGCCTGGAGGGACACACCTGGGATCAGACCTGGGCCGCCGCCCTGGCCGAGGGCCTGTTCCCCACCCGGGAACAGGCTGAGGCACCCATGTGAAAATAGACAAATCTTTCCCAGGGACCGGGGCGGAATCGGGGCGAAAATGAGCTTGACAAATGGGCGGGGGCCCACTATAATCTTGCCCGCAAATCCTGTTTGGGGGATCGGGCGCGGCGGCCGCCGCCTGTTCCCCTCCCAAAACTACTGCCCAGGAGTACCGCCTTACCATGAAAACCAGTTCTGCCGACAGTCTTTTTGATACAGAGAGCATTTGGGCCATCCTGCTGCGGATCGCGCCCCCTGTCATGCTGGCCCAGCTGATCCAGGCCATGTACAACATCGTGGACAGCTACTTTGTGGGCCAATACTCCAACGACGGTCTGACCGCCCTGTCTATCATCTACCCGGTGCAGCTCATCGTCACCGCCATCGCGGTGGGGACCGGCGTGGGCGTCAACACCCTGATGTCCCACCTGGACGGTCGGGGAAAGCACCATACGGCGGACCGCACCGCCGGAATGGGCACCGTGCTGGCCCTGTTCAGCTGGGCGGTGTTCGCCCTGCTCAGCGCCCTTCTGATGCGGCCCTTCGCCCTCTCCTCCACCGACACCCCCGCTGTGGCGGAGTACACCGTCACCTACGGCATGATCGTCTGCGTGGGCAGCATCGGCGTATTTCTGGAGAGCAACTGGAGCAAGGTGCACCAGGCCCGGGGCAATATGCGCCTGCCCATGGCGGCTCAGATCGCCGGCGCCCTCACCAACATCGTGCTGGACCCCCTTCTGATCTTCGGACTGGGCCCCATCCCGGAGCTGGGGGTGGCCGGGGCGGCCTACGCCACGGTGGCCGGTCAGGTTCTGGCGGCGGTGATCGTCTCCTCCGGATTCCGCAGGCCCCCGGCCCCCAAGCTGTTTCTGGCCTACGCGGCCCGGATCTACCAGCTGGGCTACCCCTCCATCTTCATGCAGATGCTCTTTACCGTGTACATCATGGCCCTGAACCTGATCCTGGCGGGCTTCTCCGACGCGGCCGTCACCGTCCTGGGCCTGTACTACAAGGTCCAGTCCTTCTTCTTCATCCCTCTCAACGGCCTTCAGACCTGCATCGTCCCCCTGCTGAGCTACACCTACGCCAAGGGGACCTACTCCCGCTGCCAGCGGGTGGTAAAGGACTCCATTGTGCTGGCCATGGTGTTTATGCTGGTGGGGATCGCCTGCTTTGAACTGATCCCGGCGCAGCTTCTGGGGCTGTTCACCTCAGAGCCGGAGGTCTTTGCCATCGGGACCCACGCCTTCCACATCATCGGCCTGAGCTTTCTGCCCGCGGTGCTCTCCCTGATCTTCCCGGTGTTCTTCCAGGCCATCGGGGCGGCGCTGCCCAGCATCCTTCTCTCTCTGACCCGGCAGATCTTCTGCCTGATCCCCGTATTCTGGTTCTTCTCCCGCATCGACCTGTCCTATGCCTGGTTTGCCTTCCCCATTGCGGAGGTCATAACCGGCACCCTCGGCTTGATTTTCTATGCCCGGCGCGTCCACATCTGGGGACGGCTGGAGCAGGCCGCGCAGACCGCCCGGCGCAAAGGAGCAGTTGTTATGAAAATGATCACGGCAATTATCAACAAGCGGGACAGCGGCGAGGTGTGCGCCGCTCTGACCGAGGCGGGCTACTACTTCACCCGCATGTCCTCCACGGGCGGCTTCCTCACCGGCGGAAACACCACCCTGCTCATCGGCACTCCGGAGGAGCGGGTGCCCCAGGCCATCTCCATCATCCGGGAGCACTGCTCCCGCCGGACGGAGAAGATCTCCTCCAATGTGCAGCTGGCCACGCCGTCCGCCCCCTACCCCACCGAGGTCACAGTGGGCGGGGCCACCCTGTTCGTATCCGACGTGACCCAGTTTGAAAAGATCTGATTTCTCATTCCCCGCCCCCCTGAGAACGCCGAAAACCGCTGGAATCCGGTGATTCCAGCGGTTTTTTCTCTGCCGCCTTGGAGTGCACCGCCTGCGCCCCATCCGGTCGGTTTCTGCCGAAAACCGCCGCCCCGCTCTTGCCATTGCCGCCGTTCTCTAGTAAAGTGGAGGCGACGCTAACCAAAGGAGGCGGCCAACACGAAAAAACTAACAAATTGGGCCTATGCGCTGGCCTTTCTCATCGTCGGCATCGGCCTGACCAATCTTGTGCGCTTTATTCCCCAGTCCGGAACTCCGCTGGACTCTCTGGGGTGGGAGACCGCCGCTGTGGTGTCCGCCGACGGCAGTCAGCGGGCGCTGGACTCCGCCGCCGCCCTCCCCCCGCTGGAGGAGGGGGAGTCATATCAGTTCTCCCTCACCCTTCCGGAAAATCGAACCCGGGAGACGCGGCTGATGTTTGACGCCGGCGGTCTGGAGGCCGCCGTCTATCTCGATGGACAGCAGGTGTGGTATTCCGTCGCCCTCGCCTCCATGGAGGGCTCTGAGCTGGGCCCGGTCCAGCTCACGCTGCCCGTCGGAGGCGGGGAGACTCTCACCATGGTCCTGCGCCCCGCCTCCCCGTCCTCCTCCATTTCTCAGCCGCCGGTGCTTCGCTTCCCGGACGTCAGCGGCTACGGGCTTCCGGCAGAGATGTCTACCCGGATGCTGATCCTGTTCTGGGGGCTGTTTCTGATGAACGCGGCCCGGGGCACGCCAAACTGGCAGCTGCTGCTGCCCATGCTGACGGCTGCGCTGCGCACGGTTCAGCATCTGGCGGTCCGCTACCAGGGGGACGCCCTGCCCCAGACGGTCCTGTCCGCCCTGTCCGGGCCGTGGCTGATCGTCCTGGCCGCCCTGGTCATGGCGGTCTATCTGGCCCTCCAGCGCCGGCGCGGCTTCTGGAAGGCATTTGGAATCCTCACCGCTGTCAGCGTGGGGGGCATGCTGGCCCTCTCCGCCTTTTCGGCGGTCCGGAACCACACCTGGGCGGACACCTTCGCGGGGACCGCGGCCCGCCTCCTCCGAAGCGGAGACGTGGTCCGCATCCTCTATTGGGTGACGCTGTGGGCAATTATGATCTGCGCCCTGCTGGCCGCCTGGGAACTGGCCCGCTCCATCCTCCGCACCCAGCGGGAGTCCCAGGCGCTCGCCCTGCGCAATCAGCTGATCATGGACAACTACCGGGCGCTGGAGCAGAAGATGCGGGAGAGCGCCGCCCTGCGCCACGAGTTCAAGCACCGCCTGCTGGCCATCGACTCCATGCTCCAGGCCCGGGACCTGGAGGGGCTGGAGCGGTGCGTGGACGACTGGAAGGAGGAGAGCGCCGCCTCCTCTCCCCTTCTGTACAGCAGCAACCTCGTGCTCAACGCCATCCTCCAGGATGCCGCCGGGCGGGCCCGCGCCGCAGGCGTGTCCTTCCGGGTCACCGCCCTCGTCCCCGAGGAGCTGCCCTTCCCCGACGAGGACCTGTGCGCCCTGCTGATGAACCTGCTGGACAACGCGCTGGAGGGGGCCGCACGCACCCCGGAGGGCCAGGAGCGGTCCATTCTCTTCCGGGCCCGCATCTTCAAGGGGTTCCTGGTCCTGCGGTGCGAAAACACCTTTGACGGCTACGTAAAGACGGACGGGCAGGGGCGCCTGCTCACCATCAAGGATGAACCCTCCTCCCACGGCTTCGGCATGGCCCAGATGCGCTCCGTGGCCCATAAGTACCACGCCCGGCTGGATGTGGACTACACCGGCCAGCGCTTCACCGTACAGACCGCCCTGCAGCTGCCCGACGCGGCGTGACCTCCGCCGCCCCATCTGTTCCGGCCGTCCTCTGGGCGGCTCCGCCCTCCCGGCGGCATAGATATCCCCCCAGCTCTCTGCTGCCAAAGGCCCCAGGCGCGCCCTCCGGCGCGCCTGGGGCCTTTTTTCCGCGCCTGGGCTTCCCCCTATCTCCGCGGGCGCGCCGGGGGGGCGGCTTCCCGCCCCTGCGGCGCTTCTCCGGGCTGCCGTCCCTTCTGCTCCCGGGCGGGAGCCGCCAGGGTCCTCCCCGTCCGCACCGCCCCCTCCCCCACGGGCCGCCCATGCCGGATGCCCGGACACCTCCGCGTCCGGACGCAAAAAATCCCGCCCCGCTTGCGCGGGACGGGATTTTGTAAACAGGGGATCTGAATTAGTGGAACATATCCACAAACAGATTGATGTTGAAGGTGATGAGCACCGCATTGAAGAAGTCGATGAACATACTGCCAACCATGGGGATGGCGAAGTAGGCGACCGGAGCGGGGCCATACTTCTTGGTGACCACCTGCATGTTGGCCATGGCGTTGGAAGTCGCGCCCATGGCGAAGCCGATGAAGCCGGCGGACATGACGGCGGCCTCGTAGTCGCGGCCCATGACGTTGAACACCACGAAGTAGGAGAAGATGACCATGACCACGCACTGCAGCAGCAGGCAGATAATCATGGGCAGAGCCAGGTCGACCAGCTCCCACAGCTTCAGGCTGGACAGAGCCAGGGCCAGGAAGATGGACAGGAACATGTTGCCCATGGTGTCGATCTCCTGATCGGGGTACTCCACGTTCACGGCGATCATCACGTTGCGGATGACCACGGCGGTGAGCATGGCGCCGATGTAGGAGGGGAAGGTCAGCCCGGTCAGGGCGGTCAGCCACACGCTGATCTGAGCGCCGATGCCCAGAGCGGCCAGCAGGAGCATGAAGCCCTTGACGAAGCGGGGGCTGGCGGAGGTGAAGGACTCATCCTCGCCGGAGACCTCGCCGGTGTCAGAGACATGACCCTCAGTGGAGTGCAGGTTGTGCTTGACGATCAGGCTGCGGGCCACCGGGCCGCCCATCAGGGAGCCGGAGACCAGGCCGAAGGTGGCGGCCGCCAGAGCGGCCACGTCGGCGCCGGCAGGAGCGCCGGCCTTTACCAGCTCAGGACCGTAGGCCGCGGCAGTGGCGGGGCCGCCGATCAGAGCGGTGGAGCCGATGCCGATGCCGATGAGGGGGTCCTGGCCAAAGGCCAGCATGATGCCGCCGCCCAGACCGTTCTGGATGGGGATCATAATAATGGACAGGATCAGGACCAGGACCACGGACTTGCCGCCGCGGAGCAGGGCCGGAATGCTGACGGTGAAGCCGACGGTGGTGAAGAACAGGTTCTGGAACACGGTCTGCAGGGTGCCGTCAAAGGTGATGCTGGCCACGCCGCTGACGGTCAGGATGCAGTTGATGATCGAGAACAGCAGGCCGCCCACCAGGGGAGCGGGGATACAATAGCGGTTCAGGACGCTCACCTTGTCGGTGATGACGCCGCCGATCCAGAACAGAACAGCACCAAGCGCTACGGCATGGTACATATTAAGGCTAATTTCCATCATAGTGATATCTACCTTCTTCCCATATCCTTGCTAAATTGTTAGATCCGATACACAAAATTGCATAGGAATTGGCTCGAGCTTACGTCGACTTTACCACAAATTTCACAGGAGTGGAAGGGGGTGCGTGTTAAGATTTTCGTGAAATCCGTTAAGAAATCGTTAAGATTACAATTTCCTTCAAAAAGTTACAGGAAGTTACGAGAAAATCACCGAGAAATTCCGGCGATTTTGTGGAAACCTGCCGGACGCCGCGGCGAAAAAAGCGGCCGGGAAACCAAATTTTTGTTGGTTTTCCGGCCGGGTGTTAAGAAAGTATGAAGAAATTGTGTCCGCCTCAGCCCCGGTTCTGGGCCTCCACCAGACGCACGCCGCAGTACTTCTCCCGCAGCTTGGGCTTCTCGATTTTTCCGGTGGGGTTCCGGGGGACGGGGGCGAAGATGATCCGGCGGGGCCGCTTGTACCGGGGCAGATCGGTGCAGTACTGGTTGATCTCGCTCTCGGTGCAGGTCATGCCCTCCTTTACCTGGATAATGGCGGCGGCGATCTCCCCCAGCCGCGGGTCGGGCAGGCCAATGACGGCCACATCGTGGACCTTGGGGTAGGCGGAGAGGAAGTCCTCGATCTGGACGGGGTACAGGTTCTCGCCGCCGGAGATGATCACGTCCTTCTTCCGGTCCACCAGGAAGTAGAAGCCGTCCTCGTCCTGCTTGGCCATGTCCCCGGTGTGGAGCCAGCCGTCCTTGAGCACCTCGGCGGTGGCCTCCGGGTCGTGGTAGTAGCAGGTCATGACGCCGGGGCCCTGGACGCACAGCTCGCCCACCTCCCCGAACTCCACGGGGACGTCGTTCTCGTCCACGATCTTCACCTTCCAGCCGTAGCCGGGCACGCCGATGGCCCCCACCTTGTGGATGTGGTCCATCCCCAGATGGACGCACCCCGGGCCGGTGGACTCGGAGAGGCCGTAGTTGGTGTCGTACTTGTGGTGGGGGAAATACTTCATCCAGTGGCGGATGAGGGAGGGGGGCACCGGCTGGGCGCCGATGTGCATGAGCCGCCACTGGGACAGCTGGTAGTTCTCGATCTTCAGGTCCCCCCGGTCCAGGGCGGCCAGGATGTCCTGACACCAGGGCACCAGCAGCCACACAATGGTGCACTTCTCCCCGGACACCGCGTCAAAGATGGCCTGGGGGGAGTTGCCCTTCAGCAGCACCGCCCGGCTTCCGGTGAACAGCGAGCCGAACCAGTGCATCTTGGCCCCCGTGTGGTACAGGGGCGGGATGCACAGGAACACGTCCTCGTGCTTGGTCTCGTGGTGGATGGCCTCCATCCGGGCGGACTGGAGCAGGCACTGGTGCCGCAGCAGGATGGCCTTGGGGAAGCCGGTGGTGCCGGAGGAGTAGTAGATGGCCGCGTCGTCCTCGTCGTCCACCAGCACCTTGGGGGCGGCGGAAGAGCAGTTGGCGGTGGCCCGGTGGTAATCCTCGGCGAAGGAGGGGCAGGTGTCCCCCACGAAGAACAGCAGCATCTGGCTGGAGATCTTGGGGACGATGTCCTCCACCCGGCCGATGAACTCCGGGCCGAAGAACAGCACGTCCACATCCGCCTTTTTCAGACAGTAGTCGATCTCCTGGGCGGTATATCGGAAGTTCAGGGGGACGGCCACCGCCCCCGCCTTCAAAATTCCAAAGTAGATGGGCAGCCACTCCAGGCAGTTCATCAGCAGAATGGCCACCTTCTGGCCCTTCTGAATCCCCCGGCCCAGCAGCAGGTTGGCCACCCGGTTGGCCTTCTCGTCAAAGACGGACCAGGTGATCTCCCGGCGGTAGGGGGCGGTGGAGGTGGGCTGAATGAGGGCGTACTCCTTCCAGGTGACCCGCTGGGTCTCCTGCACCTCGGGGTTGATCTCCACCAGGGCGATCTCGTCCCCGTAGAGCTTGCTGTTGCGCTCCAGCAAATCGGTGATAGGCATCTTATGTCGGTCCTTTCCCAAGGGGGGGCTGGCCCCCCGTTACTGATACTTCAATGGTTTCAACCTTTAAATCGTTGAAGTATCATAACCCATTTTTCGCCCTTTGTCAAGAGGTTCCTGCCCCTCCGGCACAAAAACAGGGCGGACCGCCCGGTTCAGCTCAGAAGCATGTCCAGGTCCGCCACATCCAGCCCCGGCTGGAGCGCCAAACTGATGCCGTAGCCGATGCGCCCAACGCCCTCCGGGAGGGCGTTGGGGACCCGTTGGGATTGAAATGCTCGGCGGAAGTAAATTCCGCCTCCGCCAAGGTTTGCCTGCGGCAAACGCTTGACGCGCTTCGCGCGTGGGGGCTGCGCCCCCGCAAAGTCATCGGCTCGGTTCAGCTCAGAAGCATGTCCAGGTCCACTACATCCAGCCCCGGCTGGAGCGCCAGGTTGATTCCATAGCCGATGACTTTGGCCAGATCGTCCACCTGGCTGTCGATGTCCTTGGGGGTGACCAGCAGGTCCCGCCCCTCTCCCAGAGGGGGCAGCTCCTCCTGCCCCAGCAGGTCGGCGGCCAGGGTGGACGCGTCCACCACCGTGGGCACTCCCACCGCCAGCACCGGCACCCCCAGGGAGGCCCGGTCCAGGGCCCACCGGTGATTGCCCACCCCGGAGCCGGGGGCGATCCCCGTGTCGGACAGCTGCACCGTCCGGCACAGCCGCTTCAGAGACCGGGAGGCCAGGGCGTCCACCGCCACCACGCAGGCGGGCTTCAGCCTCCGGCACACCGCCTGGACCAGCTCCCCGCTCTCCATCCCCGTGGTGCCCAGCACCCCGGCGGACAGGGAGGCCACCGGCCGGAAGGCCCCGAAGTGCTCTGGAATCTGCTCCACCAGGTGGCGGGTCACCAGGGTGTGCTCGTGGACCTTGGGGCCGATGGCGTCGGGGGTAATGGCCCGGTTGCCCAGCCCCACCACCAGCGCCAGCCCCCGGCCGGGCACCCCGTCCATGAGCCGGGCCAGCTCTCCCCCCACCGCCCGGGCCGCCCGGGGAAAGGCGCCCTCCTCCCGGCGGGCCAGGCCGTCCATGGTGAGGGTCACATACCGCCCCGCCGGCTTGCCCAGGGCCTTCTCCCCCCGCTCGTCCAAAATCTCCACCGTCTCCGTCAAAAAACCCTCCCGGGTCTCCGTGAAGGCCGCCACCCCCTCCAGCCTGGCGGTCTGCTGGGCGCTCTCCTCCCACAGCTCCTTGGCCTCCAGGGCCAGGTCGGTTCTCCGTTGGCGCATATGGGTCCCCTCCTTATATAAATTTGTGTGCCCCTCCCCCGCCGGGTCCCGCCCGGACCCCGGCCGCTCCCCGGGGGCGGGCGCCTGCTCCCCTTAGTCTGTCCGCCGCCCGGCGGATTTTTGCACAGGAGAACAGGAAAAACCTTTTTCTAATTTTCTGAAAAAAACAGTTGCTTTTTCCAGACCTCAATGTTATAATACATATCCGCACAGAGTTTCGATACTCAAATCATACTTTATTTTAAAATCGGAGGAGGTGTTTGGTTTGCCGAATATCAAGTCTGCCAAGAAGCGTGTCCTGGTATCCCAGACCAAGGCCATGCAGAACAAGGCCGCGAAGTCCGCGCTGAAGACCGAGATCAAGAAGTTTGAGGCCGCGGTGGCGGAAGGCAACCGCAGCGAGGCCGATGTCGCTTACAAGGTGGCGGTCAAGGCGGTGGACAAGGCTGCCGCGAAGGGCCTGCTGCACAAGAACAATGCCGCCCACAAGAAGAGCAGCATGACCATCAAGCTGAGCAAGCTGGCCTGAGTTTCTGTTTGTAGGCAAGGTACAAGCCGTCTGCGTTGCAGGCGGCTTTTTGCTTTTCCCGAAAAACCGCCCGAATTTTCACCCGTTCCCTGCTATCCTTGATCCTGGTCCCACCATCCGGAGAGGAGGTCCCCGCCATGCGCGGAGCGTTTTTCCAGCTGCCCCCGGTGCTCTTTGTCCGGGATATGGTCCAGACCTACGGCCGTCTGGGGGTGTCCCGGGCCGCCGCCTCCCTGGCCTATTTTCTGATCTTGACCCTCTTTCCCCTGCTTGTGTGCGTCAACTTCTTCATCGGCCTGCTGGAGCTGGACCCGGAGGCGGTGTTCTCCGCCCTGGACCCTCTGCTGCCCCGGGAGAGCCTGTCCATCATCCTGGAGTATCTCACCTATGTCTCGGGCATCCCCCAGAGCCAGTCCACCCCTCTGCTCCTGGCCAGCCTGTTCACCATTCTGCTCTCCGCCTCGGCGGGGCTGCGCACCCTGCTGAAAACCATGGACGAGCTCTATCAGGTCCGCCACGTCAGCAGCCTGCGCCGGGTGGCGGTCAGCGTGATCCTCTCCCTGCTCTTTCTGCTGACCATCTATCTGTCCATTGTGGTCATTTTCACCGGGGATTGGTTTTTCCAGGTGCTGGAGGAGCGCCTGCCCCCTCCCCTGGCCGAGCTGATCCCCCTGCGGCTGCTGTCCCAGCTGTGGGGCTGGCTGCGCTACCTGCTGCTGTTCTTCTGCGTGCTGCTGCTGGTGCTGGCGGTGTACCGCATGGGCACGCCGCCCCCCCTCCGCCGGGAGAAAAAGGTCCTGCGCCTCACCGCCCTCCTCTCCGCCGGGGCCCTGGTGGCCTGCTCGGTGCTGTTCTCCTGGTTCATCGACATGTCCTCCCGGTACTCCCTGGTGTACGGCTCTCTGGCCTCTCTGATCATCCTGCTGGTGTGGCTGTACTTCTGCGGAAACATCCTCCTGGCGGGGGCGGTGGCCGGGCGGGTGTGGTTCCGGCGGCGGGATGGGAGCTGATTTGCCTCCAGAGCCGCATTTTTTGAAAAAACAAGAAAATTCCCTTGACATTTTCCCAAAATCTTATATAATAGTTAAGCCTGTTTCCAGATACAAACGGGCACATCCCTTGCTCCCGGCTGTTCCGGGGGCCATAAGACCATAAGGAGGTGCAATGACAATGGCAAAGATCAATGCAAACTACGAGGCGCTGTATATCCTGGACCCCTCTCTGAGCGAGGAGCAGATTGCCGCCCTGGTGGCCCGGTTCCAGTCCGTGGTGGAAGCCAACGGCACTGTCTCCGAGGTGAACGAGTGGGGCAAGCGCCGTCTGGCCTACCCCATCAACGACCTGATGGAGGGCTACTACGTGCTGATGACCTTCAACGCCGCCGCGGCCATCCCCGCTGAGCTGGACCGTATCTTCCGGATCACCGACGGCGTGATGCGTTCCCTGATCGTCTGCAAGGACCAGTAAGGAGAGGGCACAGCTATGCTCAACAAGATTTTCCTGATGGGCCGTCTGGCCCGTGACCCGGAGCTCCGCCGGACCCAGACCGGGACCCCTGTGGCCTCGTTCCGTCTGGCTGTGGACCGGGACTTCAAGGATCGCAACACCGGCGAGCGGGCCACCGACTGGATCGATGTGGTGGCCTGGCGCCAGACCGCCGAGTTTGTCAGCCGCTATTTCACCAAGGGCCGCATGGCCGTGGTGGAGGGCCGGCTGCAAATCCGCGACTGGACCGACAAAGACGGCAACAAGCGCACCACCGCCGAGGTGGTGGCCGACCAGGTCTACTTTGGCGACTCCAAGCGGGACGGCGACGGCGGAGGCTATGGCAATTCCGGCTATTCCTCCGGCGGCTACTCGGGCGGAGGATATGCTTCCTCCGGCGGTTATTCCGCCCCGGCCGCGCCCGCGGCACCCTCCGGCTTTGGCGCCCCTGCGGGCGGCGACCAGTTTGCCGAGCTCTCTGACGACGACGGCGAGCTGCCGTTTTAACTTTGACCGTATCTGGTCGTAAAAGGAGGTTTCTCTCATGGCTATGGAACGTGATAACCGCGCCCCCCGCGGCCGCAAGCGCCGCAAGGTCTGCGCCTTCTGCGTGGACAAGGTGGAGTGCATCGACTACAAGGACGCCGCCAAGCTGCGCCGCTACACCTCTGAGCGGGGCAAGATCCTGCCCCGGCGCACCACCGGCACCTGCGCCATGCATCAGCGTCAGCTGACCGAGGCCATCAAGCGCG
>ENA-ORUM01001265-ORUM01001265.1-human-gut-metagenome-genome-assembly--contig:-NODE-1265-length-21636-cov-4.116538_pt1 | contig 21636 bp, 32 predicted proteins | sample MGYA00242083_ERZ509217 | MGnify/ENA primary metagenome ERZ509217 (study PRJEB26280, sample SAMEA2338831) | human gut metagenome | biome: human gut; feature: human-associated habitat; material: faeces...
TACCGCATAATAATACCCCCCCTACTGGGTGTCCAGTAAAGGGGGTACATATCATATCAGCCCTCTGCTTTTATTTCCGTCGAAATAGTTGTACCACACTTGTACCACACCGGACTGTTAAAAATAATAAAAAAGCATCTAAAATCGTACGAAATTCACAGATAAAAAATGATAGGAAAAATCCCTAGAACCATTGCGGTTCTAGGGATTTTTCCTGGTACACCATGGCAATTCAAATCCGAACCGTCCAAGCCCTCTAAATCCTCTTGCATTTCGATATAGGAAACCTGGCTGGCGTCCTTGATATTGAAATACATGACCACTTTGTCGTCATACAGGTATATGGAATTTACAAAAATATCAATCACCCGCTGACGGAAAACTGGGTCCGTGGGATCACCGTGGACAAACTGCCGGAGCCATGCCACAATCTCCTCCTCTGAAAGGGTGATCCGGCTGGCCACTTTCAACTTTGCCAGATCAACCTCCGCCTCCTCTTTTTGAGCGGCCAGCAACTCCACCCGTTCGTTGATCTTTGCAACGGCGGGCGCGGCGGTGGTTCGGATCAGGGCGTCCACAAGGGCGTCCATTTCTTTATCCATGGCCCGGATCTTTCTTTCAAGATCCCGAACACCAGCGGCGTCAAAGCTGCGGTTATATTCAGCGACCACCCCGGCGGCAATTTCGTGGATCCGCTGATCGGTCAAAATGTGAGTTGTGATCTGTTCGACAACGTACCACTCCAGAAAGCCCTTTTTTTCGTTTTTCTTTTGGCAGGTATGGGCCTTTTTGCGGGTGGCGCAGGCATAATAATGATAAGTGGCCCCACGCCTGCCCCGACCGGATTCCCCGACCATAGGGGCACCGCAATAACCGCAGAACACCTTTCCTTGCAGCTGGTATTCCTCTTTTGCTTTGACCCTGCCAGGCGCCCGCCTGTTGCGCTCCAGCATGGTGCCCACTTTGTCGAACGTGGCACGGTCCACAATGGCCGGCACGGCGCCCTCCACGGTTATTTCGTCCTTAAAGGTGTAGGTGCCAATATACGTTTGATTTTTAAGCATGACGGAAAAGCTGTTTACCGTAAAAGGCCGCCCGGGCCTGGTCCTCCATCCACGGCGGTTACACTCTTTTGCGATCTCTGTTTTGGTCATGCCGTCGGCATAGGAGCGGAACACAAAACGGACCATTTCCGCCTCTTTTTCATCGACCACAAGCCGCTTATTTTCCACGCGGTAGCCCAAAGGCGCGTGGCCTCCGAGGGTCAACTGCTTTTCGGCGTTCTGGTGCATACCGCGCCGCACATTTTGGGAAAGCTGGCGGCTATACTCCTCTGCCATGGCCTCCAGCACGGCCTCCAGAATAATGCTGTCATTTCCGGCGTCTATGCCCTCCGTGACAGACAGCACCTTTACACCATGCTTTTTCAGTTCGTTTTTATATATGGCACTGTCATAACGGTTTCTGGCGAAACGGTCCAGTTTCCACACCAGCACATATCTGAAAACGCCCTTTTTGCTGTCCCGGATCATTCTCTGAAATTCCGGGCGGCTGTCTGCATGGGTGCCAGACAGTGCGCGATCAATGTATTGGCCCACCACATGGAAACCGCGCTGGGCCGCGTACTTCATACAGGCGTCGATCTGGCCGTCGATACTCTGATCATTTTGGCCAATAGAACTATACCGGGAATAAATCACAACGTCGGCCACATCGTCGTTAAAATCCGGCTGAACAGCCTGCGCAAACACCGCCATAAAACCCCTCCATTTTTACGGGTGCCCCTTTATTCACTCTACAATGCCGGGATTAATGTGCTCCATAACCGATCTATACAGAGTGTGACCGCATAATGCGGAGACAACAGCACCAGATTTACAGGCAACGATCCATTCCGTTTCGGAAATATAATCATCACCAGGATCTCCGTCGTTGGCGCGAGATATTAGAGCACTTGCGTCAACCATGGTTTCCTTTTCAGTGATACACACCCCAATGGAATTTCCGTATGCAATTTGCCGTTCGGTGGCCATAGGACGTTGCATTTCTTCTGCAGTTATGGGGTCCAATAGTTTCTCAACAGAACGCGCTTTTGATATAGCATCTTCAACGGTTAAAGCCTCAATTATGCGCTTGTTTTGCCGGCCAGAAGATGGGTTTATCCCGTGGACCTCAAACATACCAAAGTTAGTCCATCCGCGCAAAGGGCGTGGAGACTTTGGGAGAGACAACGGATTTACAGTTTTCTTTTTACGAAATAAAAACATTGCTACTCCTCCATTTTCAATAAATTACCAATATTTACTTACAGACATTCAGAATTTGCACCTCTACACTTTTTGTGGAGGTGTTTATATTGCATTATACAGATTATCAAACCGCAAGAGACGCGACATGGAAACTGCTGATTGATTTGGGTATCAAAGAACTACCGATCAAGCCAGGGAGAATTTGCAAGGCACTGGGAATACAAATAAGGTTCTATACTCCGATGGACGGAAATGATGGAATGAGTTTTCTTGTGGATCAGACACCGATCATCATGGTGTCCAGAGAGGCCCCACTACCACGCCAACGATTTACAGCCGCTCATGAGTTGGGCCACATCTTACTGGGCCATGTGGGGCGGTATGAATTGGTAAACCGTGAGCCGACACCGCATGATAACCCGATTGAACATGCTGCAAATGTGTTTGCCTCCAGACTACTGGCGCCGGCTTGTGTCTTATGGGGGTGCGGTGCCAAGACGCCGGAGCAGATCGCAGCCCTGTGCGATATAAGCCATCAGGCGGCACAGTTTCGGGCGCAACGGATGAAGTTGTTATACCGAAGAAACAAATTTTTGACCTCGCCACTGGAACGGCAGGTATACCAGCAATTTGAGGATTACATAGAGGCGAATAAATTATAGATCGTCGCTTGCGTCGGGCAACAGATCAACAAACGCTTTGAGGGCCTGCAATTCTTTATCATTCAGCTGCTTTTCCACAAAACTGCCGTCACGCCCCGCAATCCTTACAATATTTACAGAATGTCCACTCTCGAAAACGGGAGTGGGCATTTTTTCTCCGCCAAGGAGAAAGTCAACAGTAACATCAAATATCTCTCCGAGTTTAAGCAACGTTTCGTTATCAGGTTGCCGCTTGCCGGTTTCGTACTGAGACACGGTGCTTTCAGCCAAACCGAGCATAGAGCCTAATTGCTTCATGGTTAGACCGCGTTGCTTTCTCAATTCACGAATTCGATTTTTCATTGTTGCGCCCTCCCCGTTACTTGTGTATTGATTTTATACTTCACAAAATGAAAAGTAAATAGAACTTTACAAAATGACAAGAAATAACTTGACATATTGAGAAGAACGGCGTAGTATAAAGTTGAACTTCACAAAATGACAAGTTTGGAGGTGACTATAATGCGCGAATGGCTGAAAAATCTGCGGACCGAGAAAAAAATGACTATGAAAGAAACCGGCGCAAAACTTGGCATTTCCGAAAGCTACTATTGTGCGATTGAAAATGGAGAACGCCAGAAAAAGATGGACATGATGGTGGTTTCGGGGCTTGCGTCCGCATTTGGGGTTCCGGTTGCGGAAATCGTCCGCATGGAATGTGAGTACAGTTTGTCAAAACCTGGCTGCTGAACTGGCATTGAAACATTGAAAGAGGTGATAAAAATGCCAATGTACCCCAATCTCGCGGCGGAAATGTCGAGGAACGGAATAACTGCCGAAAAAATGGCAAAACGGATCGGAATTAACGCCGCAACCATGTCCGCAAAAATCAATAAAAAGGATCGCATGAAATTGTGCGAAGCAGCACGGATCAGGGACGCCTTTTTCCCTGATATGAGCATTGACTATCTCTTTTCCACCGAACTGGTTGAAAGATCGAAAGCTGAATCTGCGTAAAGGGGGCGTCGAAATGGCGCTTGTCAAAGTGGGCATTATCGCCCTGCGTTCACCGGACGGGAAATTTTTACCGGCAACGCCGATTTATAAGGACCTGCCGGTGAACGAGCGGGGCCGCACCGAACAGGAAGAAAAGGCCACCGCAGAGATTTCCAAACTGCTGGCCGGAAAGTTCAAGGAATACATTGACGGCTGCCGCGCGGCGGAAACCGAGAGGGGGAAAGCCTGATGCTGAGACTGAAAGCGAACAAAACCAGCCTTTACAAGCTGGTGGCGGAGTTCATGCCCCTGCCTGGTATTCGCCGGGTGGACTTCACCAAGGCGCCAAGGACCCCAGACTATTGGCTGGAGTGGGCCACGGGCGACGGCTACGCCAAGGCGTTCCTGTCCACCATCATGGGCCGCCCGCTGCTTTCCATCACGATCCGGGACGTGGACGGCAGCCAGCTTTCCTATAAGGTCCACAACCTTTCTGTTGACGGCCTGCGGGATCGGGGCATGGTGGAGGAGTTCACCACCGCCATGGAGAGGGGGCGGGCCGGTGGAAAAGCGTAACGACGTTATGCCGCGAAATTGCTATGACGCAGAATTTTGGGGCGCGGCGGATTGCACGAACACCACCTGCCCCTACCACATCGAGGACGGCCCCATGAAATGCGAAGCGGCGGAGGGCTGCCCTGGACGCGAGGAAACGGAGGTGGACGGCCATGCCTGATACTCTCCCCTTTCCTGAAAAGCAGTACACCGTGATTTATGCGGATCCACCGTGGGCCTACCGGCAAGCAGGGGCCACCCAAAAGGCGCGGGGCACCGCCGTGAAGCACTACCCCACCATGACCACCGCAGAAATATGCGCCTTGCCCGTCCGCGAAATCTGCGGGGGGGGGTCCGCCTGTTTTCTGTGGGCCACGTTCCCGAACATCGGGGACGGGATCAAGGTCCTGGAGGCGTGGGGGTTCGAGTACAAAACCGCTGCCTTTGTGTGGGTGAAGAAAAACCCAAAGAATGGCCGGAACTTTTGGGGCATGGGTGCCTATACCCGCGCCAACGCGGAGGTGTGCCTGCTGGGTGTGTCCAAAGATTTCAAGGCCGGGCAGCAGGTCCGCAGTCATAGCGTACACCAGATCATTGAGGCCCCTTTTGAGGGCCATAGCAAGAAACCGGACGAAGCCCGGCGGCGGATCGTGGAACTGCTGGGCGACGTTCCCCGAATTGAATTATTTGCCCGCCAGCGGGCGGACGGCTGGGACGCCTGGGGCAACGAGGCCCCGGCGGAATAGGAGGAAACCGTGAGCAGAAGAAAAGAACGGCCCGACCACCTGGAGATCGGCATGGACGTGGTACGGACGCCGGAAACCATTTACGACACCGACGACGGAGGCAAAGGCCAACGCCGCCCCATGCACGGGTATGTCTGTTATATCTACCCCAGGGGGCTTTTTCACACCGTCGCCTTTAAGGTGCGCGGCGGGATCATCAAAGAGAGTTTTCAAGGCGTGGAGGTATGAGCATGAACGGAACAAGAGATCCCAAGGCTGATTTTTTGAGTATTTACGAACTTATCCGCCGACCCGGCGCGGACAAGCTGCTGGCCTGGCTGAAAAGCACGGACTTTTTCACGGCCCCGGCAGGGGCCAAGCACCACGGTGCCCACGCTGGCGGCCTGGTGGTCCATAGTCTGAATGTTTACCGGCGTCTGCGGGAACTGACGATCAGGGACAAGACCGACCCGAACGAGCCGGGAGCCTACCACATGGACCACTCCGAGGAGGAAACCGTGGCGATCCTGGCCCTGCTGCATGACGTGTGCAAGGTAGGCGTGTACCACACCGAAACCAAGCGCCGGCGGAACCCTGACACCGGGACCTGGGAGGACTACCAGGCGTACACATTCCGGGATCCGTTCCCCCTGGGCCATGGCGAGAAAAGCCTGTATTTGATCACCAAGTACATGGCCCTGACCGAGGAGGAGGCCCTGGCCATCCGCTGGCACATGGGAGCCTTTGACGACGCGGTGAAAGGCGGCAGCCGGGCGTTGGACGCCGCCATGGACGTGTCCCCGTGGGTGTGGCGCCTCCATGAGGCTGATATGTGCGCCGCCCGCATTGACGAAAGAAAGGCGGCGGGCGTATGAAAATGGACCTTTGCAAGCCCTGTTCCCTGGGCCTAGTGGCTGACGGCAAGAACGTCAAGCAGGTGGCGGGCCGGTGCGAGAAAATCACCTGCGCCCAGTGTGGCCGCCGCCGGTACGGATCTGCTTATGAAGTGACCGACAAAAAGAGGGAGGAAACGAGAAAATGAGCCAGAGATCAGAGAAGTACGCCCGCAACATGGAGCGCCGGGTGGGCAAACTGGAGCGGACGGTGGAACAAATCACCACCGAACAGGTGCGCCAGAGTTCGCATATTTCCGTCCTGGAGGACGATCTGGCCGTTTACCGCGCCGCCGTGGCGGAGCGGGACCTGCGAGAGGCCCGCCGAAAGACCCAGGAACAGCGCCAGCAGCGCCGTGAGGCAGAGGCGACCAGACGCAAGAACGCCCGCACCCTGGCCATGCTGGCCGTGCTGGTGGCCCTGGCGGTGGTCCTCCTGGCGCTGATCGGCTGCCGCGTTTCTGCTGCCGAGCGGGACAAGCAGGCCGCCGCTGCCCCCTCTGCCTCTGCCGCCCCCACCGTGACCGTGTGCGACCCGGTGGCCGTGCTGGACTTCCTGGCGGCCACCACGGTGCCGGAGGAGGGCGAGGACCCTATGGAGGCGGAGAAAATCGAGGAGGCCCTGCTGGCCCAGGGTTATTTCTCCCTGGCGGTCCCCATGCCCTTTGAATATCAGGACTATATGAGGACCTACTGCGCGGCCTACGGTTGCCCCTATCCCCTGGCCCTGGCGGTGGCAGAGGTGGAAAGCCACTTTGACATGGACGCGGTGGGCACCGCTGGCGAGGTGGGGATCATGCAGTTAAACCCCGGCCCCGGCGGATCCTACCACGCGGAAATCCAGGCCGCCACCGACCTGGACCCCACCACCCCGTCCGGGAATATCGCCGGCGGGTGCTATAAGCTGGGCCAATACATGGCAGAGTTTCAGGACGCGGGCAAGGCGGCCATGGCCTACAACATGGGCCGAGCCGGAGCCATGGAGGCGTGGGCGGCGGGTATCACCTCCACCGACTACTCCGACGCCGTACTGGCGGCCATGGAGGACTGGGAATGTACCGTGAACGCATGGAACGGCCAGTAAGGACCGGCATGGAATACCGCGCCCGACGTTCGCCGGCGGAGCGGACAAGGCTGGAGCGCTGGCAAACTCCGGGGCTGGCCAAGGTGGTCCACCCCACGCGGGGCACCGTCGTGGTGCCGCACCGCTCCAACCTGGCCGCGCTGATGAACGCGGCGGAGGTGTGGGGGTGCAGCTGGATGGAGATCCGGGACGCCAAGGTGTGGGCGGCGGATCCGGGTGCGGTGCCTGTCCCTATGCCACACATTATATAAAAGGAGGAACGGCAAATGTTGATCAATGAGGCCGGGCTGGTCCGGGCCATCAAAAGAGCGTATAAACACGGCGGTTATGTAGTGGCCAACCTGGGGGACGCCGTGGCCATCTACACGGAAAACTGGTACATACAGGCTAACCGCGCCCTGTTCTCCCGCAAGGCGCTGGCCACCATCGTGGAACACATGGGCATGATCCCGGAGAAGAACGTGCCCACCTCTATCCTGAAAGACGAAGATCCCCAGCTGGTATTAAAGGAGGTTGCCGCCGACGATCTGAGCCACTGGCGCGGCGGCCAGCGCGGCGAGGAGGTCACCCTGGTGCCTGTGATCATGCAGGGTTACCAGATATTCCAGCCGCCCGGCGGCGGGTCCTGCTGGGGCGTCCCTCTGTATCTGCTGGACATGATCGAGCGGGACGCGGCGGAACATAACGGCGCAGACGTGGTAGACGAGGACCGCCTGCTGTGGGAGGCGGACGGTGAGGCCGTAGTGATCGACACCGTGAGAAAAGCCCGGTCAAGCTGGGCCAAGGAGTGGGAGCGGGCCGTGTGGAACGCCCTGGAGGGCGTGGACCTCCACAAAGAGGAGGCCGGAGCGTGAATAACTTTGAAAGGATCACGGCCTCCCCGGAAGCCCTGGGGGACTTTCTGGCCTCCCTCCCCGTCCTGCAAGGCACATGGGACGACGCTTTCCACCGGGCGTTCTGTGGCACCTGCCAGGCGGAGGACTGCGACGCAGAGGGGTGCATGCACCAGGCAGAGCGGAATAACCCAACCTGGTGGCTGAAACTGGCCTATACCGGATCCGGCCCAGTCAGAACCGACAGCCCCGACCCATACAAGCGACAGGCCGCCGATCTGCGCCTGGAGGCCCTGCACCAGCGAAACAGGTTTGGCCGGCACCTGCTGGCCACGGAATTGGAGGCGGCGGCCACCATTGAGGACATGGCCGCCAGACTGGAGGCGGCGGAATGAAAATACTGATCGGCGGAAGTCCTTGCACACATTGGAGTATCGCACAGACAAAGAACCGCGAAACGGAGGCCAGCGGGATCGGCTGGGAACTGTTCTTGAATTACCGGATTGCCCGTGACAAGTACAAACCCGACTTTTTCCTGTATGAGAACAACAAAAGTATGTCCCCGGCGATTCGGGCACAGATCACGGCGAAGTTAGGCGTGGAACCTAACCTGATTAACAGCGCCCTTGTGAGCGCCCAAAACCGCCAGCGGCTTTATTGGGCGGGCAAGCGAAACCCTGACGGTACATACAGCCAGGTGGACGTTGAGCAACCGGCGGATCGTGGGATCCTGCTGCGGGATATTCTGGAGAGTGGCGTTTGCTGGCGCGAAAAGAGTTACACCCTGAAAGCAAATTATACCAATGCTGGGGCGGTCAATGGCGTATGCGGGCAACACTTTCCGGCACCTATGGCGGCGGAGCCTGTGCGGATCGGAACCATTGAGAACGAGGCGAAAAACCAAGACTTTGACAGCCAGCAATACCGCGTTTATAGTCCTGACGGCAAAAGCGTGACCCTATGCGGGAATGGCGGAGGACTGGGAGCAAAAACTGGCCTTTATGCCGTGCCCGTAGAGGAACCCGTGAACACCACGGCAGACGGAAAAGCCCAATGTCTGCGGGCGACATATTACAAGGATGGGATCCGCAACATGGTGGGCAATACCGTGGATCGCAAAACCTGCGTGGCTGTTCGCATTGGTGCCATGCCGAACCAAGACGGAGAAGTGGGCACCAGCCAAAGCCGCCGCATTTACAGCGTGGAGGGAAAGAGCGTTCCACTCCAGGCAAGGCCAAACGGTGGTGGTGCCGATGGAGCGGCCACCGGCCTTTATGCAGTGCCTGCGCCAGTTGAATATGAACCGTTGCACTCTTGTGATGTCGTGATAACAGATCAAAATATCCGTTGTACCTATAAAGACGGGAGCAGGACGGCGCAGGGCTACACGGTGACTTTTGACGATATGAAAGCCCCGTCTGTTATTGCAGGCCACGCTCACAAAATGAAGATCATAGAACGGGCAACAGGGAAAGAAACGCCTGTCTATGAAGTGCGCGGCGGTTTTATCACCATCAAGGGAAAGCAATACCCCATTAAGTTGGCGGATGGGTTCTACATCATCCGCAAACTGACCGTTACCGAGTGTAAACGCCTCCAGACCGTGCCGGACACATACGTTTTTCCCGTCAGTCCCACCCAAGCGTATAAAATGCTGGGCAACGGGTGGACGGTGGACGTGATTGCCCACATTATGAGCCATTTCGATGGGCTGACAGCGGAGCCGGTGGAAGTGCTGTCCATGTATGACGGTATGAGCTGCGGCCATATCGCCCTGGACAAGCTGGGGGTGACGATCACCACCTACTACGCAACCGAAATTGACAAGTACGCTATACAGACTACCCAGCATAATTTCCCGAACACGGTACAATTGGGCGACGCTTTCCAAGTTCGTGAGGACAACTGGGCGTTGCCAGCGGCCAGAGAGGAGCCGACGGAGAATGGCGGAAATTGTATTGCTGGGTGACGCGGCGGAACAACTGCGAACCCTGCCGCCGGAAAGCGTCCACATCTGCGTGACCTCCCCGCCATACTTCAATCTGCGCGACTACGGCGTGGCGGGACAGATTGGCGCAGAGGCAACGCCGGAGGAGTTCGTGGAAAAACTGGTGGATGTATTCCGAGAGGTCCGGCGGATCCTGCGCCCGGATGTAACCTTGTGGGTGAACATTGGGGACAGCTACGCCACCAGATCGGGACCGCAGCCGCCGACCAACACCAGAAACTCATGTGGCCACACGGTAAAGAGAACACCGAGCGGGTACAAATACAAGGACCTGATCGGAATACCGTGGCTTTTGGCTTTTGCCCTGCGGGCCGATGGGTGGTATTTGCGCCAGGATATTATATGGAACAAGTCCAACTGTATGCCGGAGAGCGTCCGGGATCGCTGCACCAAGTCACACGAATACATATTTTTGTTGTCGAAATCAGAACGCTATTTTTTCGACCTGCAGGCCATAAAGGAACCAGCAGGCACAAAGGGCAACGCCAGATCGTTCAGAGGCGGCGGAGCCTATACCGGCGGGCGGTCATTCAATAACAGCGCGGAGGTGGCCAGAGAGAGCCACGGGAACGTAAAGAACGACGCCGGAACCAGGAACAAGCGGGACGTGTGGACCGTAAGCACAACAGGGTTTCGCGGTGCCCATTTCGCTGTGTTCCCTGAAAAGCTGATCGAACCCTGCATATTGGCGGGCTGCCCGGAGGGCGGCACCGTCCTGGATCCGTTCACGGGGAGCGGGACCACCGGAGTGGTGGCCAAGAAACTGGGCCGGAACTTTGTGGGCGTGGAGATAAACCCGGAATACCACGAAATGGCCACACGGAGAATTGAACAAGCAAAGCCGCCCATGGGCGGCACCAAGTAAAGGAGGAAACACCATGCAGATCAAGAAAACCGTTTTCGAGGAAACGACCTGGGAGAAAATCAAGGCCCTGGCTGTGAGCGGAGAGGCCGCCAAGGCCCTGGCCCTCCATGATGAAATCACCATGACCCTGGCAGACGGCCAGACCGTCACGGTGGAGGTGGCGGCACACCTCCCCGCAACCGAGGACAAGCCCGCCGGCGTCCGCTTTATGTTCAAGGATTGCCTGCCCGATACCCACAAGATGAACGAGGAGGCCACCAACCGGGGCGGCTATAAGGCCAGCGAGGGCCGCCGCCACGTCCTGGAGGACATTTACCCTAAACTGCCCGCCGATCTCCGCGCCGTGATCCGGCCCCGCAAAATTACGGAGATCACCAGGGGCGGCACCCTGGTGTATGAGGATCCCCTGTGGCTGCCCTCTGAAACGGATATGTTTGGCCGTGGGTCCGCCAGCTGGCAAGAGGGCGCCGCAGACGGCCCGGACGACTTCCAACTGCCTATCTTCCAGACCGAGCGGAACCGCGTGAAACTGTGCGGGGATCGTGGCACCTACCCGTATTGGTGCCGTTCCGTCTATTCGAGCAACCGTAACCGTTTCTGCCGTGTCAACTCCGACGGCAGCGCCTACCGTAACAACGCGAACGATTCGCGCGGCGTGGCCCCCGGCTTTGACCTCTAATCTGTAAATATCCAAAAATATCCAGCCGCGCAAGCGGCGACAAAAAGAAAACCACCTGCGCCTGGTGCTGACAACACGGCGCAGGTGGCAATATAAGCGACGGTAAACCGTCCGAGATACCTATATTATACAACAATCCCGGACGGACCGCAAGCCGAAAATGACGGGGCCACGGCCCCGTAAAGCGCCGGTAAGAGCAATTAGCAAAGTGACCACCAGCCTAAAAAGGAGGATCGCACCGTGGCCTATGTCCATAGGAGGGTGCAGGCTGGTCCGTCCGTTGAACACAAGAAAATGCAATCTTTCCGGGTTCACACCAAGGGGGTCAAGCGGCAGCCGAACCACGGCACCACCTCCGAAAAGCAGGCCAAGATCAACGAAAACAAAACCGAGGAGATCCTGCGCTGGAAGATCAACGCCAATTTCGGTTATCGGGATCTCCACGCCGTCCTCCACTACTACGACAAGGGGACCACCTTTGACCAGCTATTGGAGGACCTGCAACTGTTCTTGAAACGCCTGCGGAGGGTCTGCCACCGCAAGGAGATCAAGCTGAAATATATCGCCGTGGTGGAAACCAAACGCATAACAAACCCACACATTCACCTGATTGTCAATCGCATGGACCCGGAGATCATAGCGGAGGCGTGGGACGGTGTGCCTGACGGCGGCGGAAACGTCAGCTTTCGGCCGATGGACCGCCGGGGCAATCACTACAAGTTGGCCCACTACCTGATGAAAGAAAGCCGGTCCACCATGGCCCGCTACAAAGAGGCCGGGCGCCGGGGGAAAAGGTTTTGGTGCAGTCAAAACCTGGACAAGCCCGTGATCACATACGAAACCGTGGCGGCGTCCAGCTGGCGGAAAGAGCCAAAAGCCCGAAAGGGCGCAGTCCTGTATAAGTTCGACGACGGATCCACCTGCCGCAGCGGGTGGCATGAAATCAGCGGCTACCCATACCAAGAGTATTTCGAGGTTTTCAACGAATAGGAGGCAGCACAATGAAGATTTACATAGCCGGAAAGATCGCCGGCGATAAACGATACCGCGCCAAGTTTCGGGAGGCCGCCAAGACGCTGGAGGCTGCGGGCCATGTGGTCCTGAACCCGGCCACGTTGCCGGACGGCCTGACCGACGCGGACTATATGCGGATCTGCATGGCCATGGTGGACGTGTCGGACGTGGCCGTGTTCTTGCCGGACTACCGGGAAAGCCGGGGCGCCATAGTAGAGTGGGGTTACTGCCAGCGGATCGGGAAAGACTGCGCCCTGTACCTGGAATTAACAAAGAAAGGGGTTTGAAAAAATGCGCTGGGAACAGGAAAACGCCCAAAAAGTAAAAGACTTTCAGGCGAAAATGAAACAGGGGTATGAGTTCAAAAAGGCTTACGCCGCGCGGAGGGCCTGGGAGTTCTACAACCACCCGGAGGTGGCAGGAAAATGTTATGTGGCTGTCGGCGGCCTGGATAGTATCACGCTGTTTATCTTCCTCCACTCCATCGGGATCAACATTCCCGCCACGTCTGTGTCCATGCTGGAAGATCGGAGTATTCAGCGGGTACATAAGGCGCTGGGCGTTCTCCCGCTAAAGCCGGTAAAAAACCCGGAGAGCGGGCGCCCTTACACAAAGATCGAAGTGATCCGGGAATATGGGTTCCCGGTACTGTCGAAAGAGGCTGCCGGGAAAATCTACACCCTGCAACATCCCACGGAGAAAAACACCACTGTGCGCCATGCAATTATAACGGGAGAAACGGGGGCATACGGAGGTTTCAGAAAAGGCACCCGCATGAAAATGGCACAAAAATGGCTGGAGAAGTTCGGAGGACCGGAAAACGAACGAGAGGGCACGAACTACCAGACGGCCCCGTTTTTTGTTTCTGATCTATGCTGCTATTACCTGAAAGAAAAACCTTGCGACGACTACGCAAAAGAAAGCGGGCGTTTCCCGTACATGGGCCTAATGGCCTCCGAGGGGGGGCGCCGTCAAAAGGCCCTTATGCTGAACGGGTGCAATTATATCAGCAAAGACACGAAACGCAGCGCCCCGTTTGCTATTTTTACGCGACAGGACATTTTAACCCTGGCCCTGGAAATGGAGGCATATTATCACGAACACTGGGAGGAGTTCGGAACCTGGGAAAAAGACGCGGAAACGGGCGTGGAAACCTATGTGCCCCCAAAGGAACACCTGGACACAATCGTGCCGGCTATTTACGGAGAGATCGTGCGGGACCCGGTAACGCTTACTCCGGAAGAAATCGAGAAATATAGACAAGAACACGACGGGGAAGAACCGGAGGGGCAACTGCGAACCACGAAAGCGCAGCGCACCGGATGTTCTATGTGCGGATTTGGTATTCACCTTGAGCGGCGCCCGCACCGCTTTGATCTGCTGCGCCACCAGAACCCGAAAGAGTGGGAAATGTGGATGAACCATATTTGCCAGGACGAAAAGGGGACGTGGTACGGCTGGGGGATGGTGCTTGACTATATCGGCGTTGGATGGAAAGACAGCCTTTTTGACAAAGAAACCCCAAAGCCGATTTGTGAGGAGTGCGTAGCCAGATTGGGAAAGGACTTTGACATGAAGCAGTCAGAGGAGGTCACGGGCGTAAAACCCCAAAAAGGAATCTGCTGGAGTTGCGGAAGAAAACGCAAGGTTATGCCGTTCTATGCCGCCGGGGAGGTATCAGAGAAATGAGAATATATGCAGACCACGCAGCCACCACACCCATGCGAGAGAGCGCAAAAACGGCTTTGATCGAGGCTATGGAGGAGTACGGGAACCCCTCCAGCGTACATTCTGCGGGGCGCATGGCGTCTGTAAAGCTGGAAATTGCCCGCAAAGAGGTAGCGGAACTGCTGAACTGCCGCCCGTCAGAAATCTATTTCACGTCCGGCGGAACGGAGGCTGACAACTGGGCGATCCATGCGGCTAAATGTGGCGACGGGCGCGTTGTGGCCTCTGCTTTTGAACACCACGCAATTTTGCACACGTTGGAGGCCATGGAAAAAAGCGGCGTCCGCCATGCAGATCTGGTACTGCCGGAACAGGATGGGATCATAAGCCCGTATAAAGTACGCCAAAAAACGGACAGTTTCACAAATATGGTTACGATTATGACAGCAAATAACGAAGTTGGGACCATACAGCCGATTGCGGAGATCGCCAAAGAAATCCGCAAGGGTGGCAGGCGCCAAATAATTTTCCACACGGACGCCGTGCAGGCGGTGGGTCACATTCCGGTGGATGTGCAAAAGATGGGAGTGGATATGCTGTCTTTGTCTGGCCACAAGTTCGGCGGCCCCAGGGGCGTGGGGGCGTTATATTGCCGCCAGGGAGTGACGTTGGACCCGCTTATGTACGGAGGCGGCCAGGAGCGGAGCAGACGGCCAGGAACAGAAAACACGCCGGCCATTGTTGCCATGGCGGTGGCTATGCGCGAGGCTTGCGAAAACATGGAAAAAGCAGGGGAAAAAACAAGAAAGCTGCGGGACCGACTGATCCGGCAGATCCAAGAGATACCAGGCAGCTACATACACGGCAGCACAGAAAAGCGATTGCAGGGGAACATAAACTGTTCTTTCGCCGGTGTAGAGGGCGAGGCGGTTGTGCTTATGCTGGACATGGCGGGCGTTTGCATATCTGCGGGATCTGCCTGCACATCGGGGAGCGCGGAACCAAGCCACGTCCTTACAGCCATGGGACTGTCCAGACGGGACGCCTATGGGGCTATACGCATAAGCCTGGCAGAAACAAATACCGAGGCGGAAGTGGATTATATAGCCAAAAAACTGGCCGAAATCGTCAAGAGCCTGCGAAAATAACGAGGAGGCGCACACATGAACGGCAAAACAACCACGTTTGAGTGGCCCGTGTCCCATTTCGACCTGGACCAGATCGCGGAAAGCGGCCAGGTTTTCCGCTGGGAGCGGCGCGGCCCGTGCAACTACCTGATCCCAGCGGGGGATCAGGGGTGCGTGGCCTATATGACGGCGCCGGACAAGCTGGCAGTCAGGTGCCGGGAAAACCGTGCAGCGTTTTGGCGGTATTATTTCGGCCTTGGCGACCCGTACCCGGAGTATTGGCGGACAATCAACACCTGGGCGGAGCGGGACGGCCCGGACGCCTACCTGTCCAGAGCGGCGGCGGAGGCCGACGGCATGGTGGTCCTACATCAACCCGCATGGGAAACAATGGCCAGTTTTATGATCAGCCAAAACAACAACATTCCCAGGATCCGGGCCAGTGTGTCCGCCCTGTGCCGCCGGTTCGGAAAAAAGATCACCACCGTGGACGGTGAGGAGTATTACACATTCCCGCCACCGGAGGCCCTGACCGACGCGGCGGAACTTGCGGGCCTGGGCCTGGGTTATCGGGACAAGTATATGGCAGCTATGGCCAGAGCCATCACCGGCGGCGGGCTGGACGTGCCCCTGGTGTCCGCCATGGACTACACCAGGGCCAAGGCAATCCTGAAAGCGATCCCCGGTATTGGCGAAAAGGTGGCCAACTGCATTTTGCTTTACGGCATGGGGCACCTGGAGGCGTTCCCGGTGGACACATGGATCCGTCGGGTGCTGGATCGGGAGTTCCCGGACGGTTTCCCCATGGAACGCTATGCAGGTTTCGGCGGCCTGGTCCAGCAAATGATTTTCTACTACGAACGGAGGAGATAAACATGGGCATGATCGTCATTGGAGTGGGCACCACCCACCTGGGCAGCATGAGAACGGCGCCAAACGGCGACGTTGTGAGCGTAACGCCTGCGGTATGGAAACCGGATAGCAAGGGCGGAAGTGTGGCCATTTGGCCGCTGAACCCCGAAACAATGGAGCAGGACGGCCCAGCGGAGGTTTTCGGGGATTGGCAGGCCGCCGAATACCTGGCCAGAGTGTTGGAAATGATCCACCCCAGCCGCCAGATCAACGTCCCGAACCTGGAGGCCATGATCCGGCAGGCCACAAAAGACGGTTTCAACATCTGCGACTATTGCCCGGATTTTAATTGCCGGGACTGCATTGTGAACGAGTGGAAAGGAGATCCCGAAAATGAATAAAACGAAAATTGACTGGGCCACCATGTCCTGGAACCCCGTAACCGGGTGCCGCCACGGCTGCCCCTATTGCTACGCCAGGAGGACCGCCCGCCGGTTTGACGCCAACCTGCAGGACCCCGCTGCCCTCCCCGGCGGCCTCCACGTTCTGGAGAACAAGATCAAGGCCGCGCCGTACCCCTATGGGTTTGAACCCACCCTGCACCGCTACCGCCTGAACCAGCCGGAGCGCCAGGGAGAGCCGCAGACCGTGTTCGTGTGCAGTATGGCGGACCTGTTCGGGCGATGGGTGCCAACGGGCTGGATCCGGGACGTGCTGGACGCCTGCCAGCAGGCACCCCAGCACCGTTACCTGTTTTTGACCAAGAACCCGGCCCGTTATCTGGAATTGGACCAGCTGGCCCTCCTGCCCCATGAGAATAATTACTGGTACGGCAGCACTGTGACCAGCGAGGAGGACATGGCCATGTACCCCATGCCCTGGGCAAACATCAACACGTTTTGGAGCATGGAACCGCTGCTGGGGCCGGTGGATATGGAAAAAGCGGAGGGCCTGCCCCAGTGGGTGATCCTGGGCGCCGAAACGGGAAACCGGACGGACAAGGTGATCCCCTGCCGGGAATGGGTGGACAAAATCGTGAAGTTCTGCGCGGAGAATGAGATCCCCGTGTTCTACAAGGACAACCTGCGGGCATACTTCCCGGATCTTCCTGCCTCTGCTTTCCCGTGGGAGGTGTGAGCCATGGAAAACGCCGAAAAGGTGGAGATCGGTTACACGGTGCCGAAAGAACGGTGGATTGAAGAGGCCAAAAACCTGGAGGACCTGGGGAATGTGCTGGCTGGCAATCTCCTGGCCATAAATGGCGACGGGAGAGGGCAGGAGGACGCGGACGCGCTTATGGCGGACATTGTACTGGCCTGCCTGGCATTGAACCATGTGGCGGAGTTTGCCGTTGACAAGTGCCGGATCATTCCGGTTACCGGGCAGAATGGAGGATAATATGCGGGCTGTGCTTATGAGCATGAAACCCCAATGGTGGGAGAAAATCCTGGCCGGGGAAAAGTTGCTGGAGATCAGAAAAAGCGCCCCCAAAGGCGGAGCGGGAGAGCCGGAGCCGTGGCCGCTGCTGGTCCTGGTCTATGTCAGCGGCACCGGAGCGGTGCAGGGCCAGTTCTCATGTGAGGGGTGGGTGAAAACCAACTATCTGCAATTCCTGGAAAGGCTGTCCTGCGTCCCGCTTGAAGATCTGGAGAAATACGCCGGAGGCCCCGGGAAAAAACTCTGCGGCTGGGTCATAAAATCGGTGGAAAAGTTCGACACACCCAGCCCGTTGGCGGAGTTCGGCCTGGACCGTCCACCCATGTCATGGCAGTACATAGAGATCCCGGACGCGGCGGAGGAATGAGAAATGGCCATAAACGTCAACGACCTGCCGCCGAAATACCAAAGGCAAGCCCTGGAAAAGTACATGGAACAGCAAGCGCGGCGGGGGCTTATGCCCTCCGCCGCCGTGCCGCAGGAAAAGGCAAAGGCAAATAAATACCACAACACCCCCACCGAGCGGGTCACGGCCTCCGGCGCTGTTCTCCACTTTGACAGTCAAAAAGAGGCCCGCCGGTATGACGTTTTAGCCGCCCGCCTCCAGGCCGGGCAGATCCGCGACCTGCGCCTGCAGGTGGAGTTCACCCTGCAAGAGGCATACACGGACACAGAGGGCCGCAGGGTGCGGGCCATCCGGTACAAGGCGGATTTTACATACAAAGAGCGGGACGCGGCGGAGGAGGCCATGGCGGCCTCCAAAGGCTGGCCGTGCGAAAGTTGGCGCTATGTGGTGGAGGACGTGAAAAGCCGGGCGACCAAAACCCAAAAATACGCAATCAAAAAGAAACTGCTAAAAGAGCGGTTCGGACTGGACATAACCGAGGTGTAAGAATGAGCGAACAGACAACGGGCGGGATCACCCGCGAGGCCGTGAAAGAATATCTGCAGCAATACCATGCGGCCCGCGAGGCCAAACGGCTGCTGGAACGTCGCCACGACGATTTGGTGCGCGAATTAAAGACCCCACCCATGGGATCGACATACAGAACTATGCCGACTTCAAAACCTCCGGCGAATACCGAGGGTTCCGTGTCCGTTGTCTTTCGCCTGGCGGAGGTTGAACAGCGCATAGACGACCAGCGGGAGGCCATGGGAAAGGCCGTGCTGAATGTTATGGACATGATCGACCTGCTGCCCATGGGGTCCACGGAACGCACCGTGGTGGAAATGCGGCACATAGACTGCAAGAAGTGGGAGCGGATCTGCAAGGAGGTCCACATGAGCAGGTCCAGGGTGAACGACTATTACAACGCCGGCCTGGAGATCATCATGGCCAATAAGCGGGCGCGGAAATTAGTGGGCAAATATATGCGGGACAATCCTGCCCGTGAATAATTTTCCCGCTTTTGAAAAGTTCGGACACTATCGGACATTTGCCTGTGCTAAGATTGTACCGTGGAAAAAGAGAAAACGAGAGGCCGCCAGGGCGTGAAGAACTGGCGGCCCTTTCTTTTTCCATACCATGGGCCGGGGAGCGTACCGCAGGGGCTTTCCTCCTTTCACCCTGCGCCGCCGCGCTTGCTATGTGCGGCGGCCCGGCCCCAACCCTGTGCCCTGGGCGGCCTTTGCCGAGGGGCTGCCCAGGGCCTCCTACCCCCCTGTTTGGGTCCTCCCTGGGACTTTGAGCGGTGCGGAGCAAGGAACGCCCGGAATTTTTGTCCATGAGGGAGGAAAATTTCCGGGCTGTTACGTTACGGATTTTCAAAAACAGGCCCGGCTTTATACCCCCTAAAGGGGGGTATAAGCCTGGAGGAAAGCGAGGGGCAAAACGCAAAATCACCCAAAGCCAGGAAAAGCGAAACCGGCGGCACCGATCAAGACGGCCAGCCGGCGGCGGAAAAGGAGGTGCTGCTGGTGGCGGGAAAGGCCAAAAAGACGACCACGGGAAAGGCTGAAAAGCCGGTGGTCATGTCAGGGGCGGTCCCGGAGTGGTCCAGCACCGCGGCGATCTCCAAACTGCTGGGAAAAACCGTCCGGCGGATCCAGCAGCTGACCCAGGAGGGCGTCCTGGAAACCGAGGTGCCGCCCGGCGGCGGCGCCCGGAAGTATCGGACCTGTGAAACAGTCCAGCGGTATATCGCCCATGTTGAGCAAAAGGCCCAGGAAACCGGGGAAAACAGCCGGGCGGCGGAACTGAACCTGAAAAAACTGCAGGCAGAGGTTGACTTGAAAGAAAGCCAGGGCCAACTCCACCGCCTGAAAACGGCGATTGCAGAGGGCAAATATATTTCGGCAGACCAGGCCACCGAGGAACTGGCGGAGTTCCTGGCCACGTTCAAAAAGTTTGCCCTGAATATCCCGCCCCGCATGGCCGGCACCATGTCCAGCTATGCCGACGCGGTGACGGTCCGGGCCATGGAAAAAACCATGCGTAAGGAATTGGAGGCCCTGCTGGCCGCATTTTCGGACGGAGCCGTGGCAGAGCAAGCGGAGGACGGGGAACCATGAAAAAATACCGCCAAAAGCCCTATACAGTGCCGCCGTGGATCCACAAGGCCGTGCAGGTATTACGCCCCGTCGAGCGGGTCACCGTGTCAAAATGGGCAGAGGCCAACCGCGTCCTGCCAGACAGCAATTCCATACCAGGCCCGTGGCGTAACAGCGTGACCCCGTACCTGGTGGAAATCATGGACGCCTTTTCCGACGAAATGGTGGAGGAAATTATTTTTGTGAAGCCCACCCAGGTGGGCGGAACCTCTGCCATGGAGAATATGCTGGCAAGCGCGATAGCCCAGGACCCGGCGCCGGCCATGTGTGTCTACCCCTCCGACGATCTGGCGGAGCGCACGGTGGAAAGCAAACTGGACCCGATGATCAAAAGCTGCAAGACCCTGGCCGCAAAATACCGGATCAACGACAGCAAAAAACTGGCCTTAAAGTTCACGGACATGGTGGTGTACCTGACGGGCGCCAACAGCCCGGCAGACCTGGCCAGCACAAATATACGCTATCTTTTCATGGATGAAGTGGACAAATTCCCCGGAGCCTCCAAGAAAGAGGCGGACCCCGTTTCCCTGGCCAAGGAACGCACAAAGACGTTTTTCAACCGCAAGATCTTCATGGCCTCCACGCCGACCCTGAAAACGGGCCATATTTGGAAAGCCAAAGAGGCGGCGGACGTTGAAAAGCATTATTTTGTCCCCTGCCCCCATTGTGGGGCATTTATCGAATTGAAATTCGCACAAATCAAGTGGCCATCCAAAGAGGACGTACCGGAGAACGCGGACCGGGCGGAAATGGCCACCTACGTCTGCCAGGAATGTGGGTGCGTGATTACCGACCAGGACAAGGGCAAAATGCTGGCCGCCGGGCGCTGGAAACCTGTGCGGCAAAAGACCCAACACCCCAAAAGCGTGGCCTTTTGGATGAACACCCTATATTCCCCCTTTACCCGCTTTTCCGATATTGCGCGGGAGTTCATGCGATCCAAAGACGACCCGGAACTGCTGCACAATTTCGCCAATAGCTGGCTGGCCGAACCCTGGGAGGACACCAAGCTGAAAACCAACGCCGAAATGGTGATGGAGCGCCAGACGGAAACGCCGGAATGGACGCTGCCGCCATGGACCAAGCTGGTGACCGGCGGGATCGACGTACAGGAGAATTGCCTGTACTGGACAATCCGGGCCTGGGGCGATTACATGACCAGCCAAAATATTTCCCACGGGCAGGCCCTTTCCATGGGTGAGGTTGAACGGATTATGAATACCGAGTTGACCATGCCGAACGGCGAAAAGGTCATGGTCAACCTGGCCCTGATGGACAGCGGCGACCAAACGGAGGACGTTTACGAGTTCTGCGCCCTGAACTCCGACTGGGCGCTGCCCTGCAAAGGCACCACCACCATGCTGTCCCATTACCGCCTTTCCACCGTGAACAAGGCCGGGAGCCGGGCCAATGGCATGACCCTGGTGCTGGTGGACGGCGGCAAGTACAAGGACCAGATC